>Ga0228633_1000346_pt1 | contig 13142 bp, 11 predicted proteins | sample 41DmetaG_FD_182703 | JGI IMG/M metagenome (GOLD analysis project Ga0228633, IMG submission 182703) | Seawater microbial communities from Monterey Bay, California, United States - 41D | ecosystem: Environmental > Aquatic > Marine > Coastal | place: USA: California | collected 2016-11-13
TTATTTATTTATCTACGCCTCCTGATGCAATTTTTGAATTATCTGATGATATGGCTACAGTTAATACCTATATTAAAATTATTTACATTCATACTACCTTATATTCTATGTAAATTTTGAAATTTATGTTAGTTCCATATTCCTACTGTATCGTCATTCGATCCTGTTATTATATATTATTCGTCTTTAGATAAAGCCATACTTGATACCTAAAATATTTAAATATTTAACTCCTAAAGCATGAGCTTTAAAATCAGTTGGCACCAAAGGTAATTATAATCCAACTTTATAAACATAGCCATCATCACAGCCGGCAAGCAAATGAAAATTATCTTTCATTACAATTGCATCTTTAACCTATAATAATTGAATAAATTGCCCAATTTTTTTACGTGTTAAATGTAAATAAGTTTTCTAAATCCATGTTCCAAAGCTTTACAGTTCCGTCATCAGATGTTGATATTATTTTTTCATCATTTTGAAATACTACTATTGTTTCTACCTAATTTATTTATTATAAAAACTAATTTAGTATGGCCTACAACAGATTTTATCAATGCTTTATTTTTATAGTTATATATCTTGATACTTCCATCTAATGAGCCCACAATTATTTTTTGATAGTCAGAAGTGACATCCACACTATATACCTTAATTTATTTAAAATACTCCTGATTTAGTTTATATTGTTTTTATCAATGTATAATTATATCCATTTACATTTTCACTTTAACCTTGACAATTCAAACATTGAAATTATAAAAGAAAGAAAATTTAAAATAATAATCGTCTATATATGAAAATATAAATACGCTCTAATTCTTTTATCATTAGCATGATTATTATTAATCATGTTATTTTTTTAATACATTTTGTAAAATAATTATTTTTTAATCTACAGATTGTATCAATTATAAAAATAAACAATTTGACATAATTTTAATTAATCTTATTTAATATACTAATTATGGCAGAAGAAGGAGGAGATAAGGCACCAGCAGGTGGAGCCCCACCAGGTGGAGAGGTTGATGATGCCGAATAAGAGGCAAAAAAATTAAAAAAAAAATAAGAAATTAAAAATAAAATCGATTTAAAAGCATTTCCAAATTTATATCCAAAACCAAATTTAGATAGAATTAAAATGTCAAAAAGAGAAAAATTTGAAAGAGTAAATAATTATAAATAAGGAAAAATTACGACGATGGTAAGTAAAAATTAAGAAAATCTATTTAACAAATTATTTTGATTCTTTTGATCCATATATATAATTCAATATTGGTGGTGATTATTAAGAAGAAGTGAGAAAAAATAGAGAATTGGAAATATAAAAAGAAATTTAAGGAGAAAAATAATTAGTATTTTATACAGATTGTTTAACAGTTGATAAAAATTAGACTGTAGCCTTTTCCTCGTCATTTGATGTTGAAATTGATTTTACTTATTAAGAAATTGAAGATAATTTTATGGTGATAGAGGTGATTTTATAATAAAAAATAGATTTGGGATTCGGAAGGATCCACACTGAATACATTAAAAGGATATCAAAGAGAAAGTTTAGAAAAGATAGCGAATGGTAAAATTTATTAATACATTACAATATAATTATATCCATTATCTACAGGAAGATGTACATTAAATTTTATTGATAGAATTATGTTAATTATAATTTCAGATAGTATTTTAAGAGATTTGGGATTTTTCATTAACTTTTATGAATTGGAAAATAAGAAAAGATCTTAGTGATTAGTTTTTGCCTATGAATCCTATGCTTTCATTTAGTTTAATGAAAAAAGGCAAAAGAATTTAAACAGTAAATTATATTAAAAATAGATTTATAGTGATTAAAAAGGATAAGATGCTGATCCAAGTTGGTCAAATATTTATGGATAGCTTAATTATAGAGGAACTGTAAGTGATATAGAGTAAGAAAGCATTTATTTATAATTATTTGACTGTATTACATTTTTTTGGAAAAATGAAGTTTTTTTGATATATATAATAGATGGGTAAAATTTTCTTAAATTTATAATAAATTACATCAAGTGCAAATTTTCTTATTGAAATTTTGTTAGAATAAAGTAAAAAGCACTATAAATCTTTAAAAAAAAAACTAGCTGTCTAATAGGATGTAATTTTTATTTAAAAAAGCTAATTGCACTCAACAAAAAAAAAATTAAAGAAAATAATTTTTAACTTGAAAATATTCATTTTCTCCCAAAAGATACTCAAGATGAAAAAGATCTGAAAAAAAGGGATAAAAAATAATGCAGCGACAATATATCTTTAGCTTAAAATGCTCTAAAAAAAGCTGAATTGCGTAAAATAGGCTTAATAGACTAATAAACAGTCAAAATCAAAATATAAGGACAGATAAATATAAATGAAATATCAAGTTATAAATAAAAAGGAACTATAAAAGAAATTTTAAAAGATGAATAATATATTTGTGTACATATTGGACAATTATTAACATTAAGTTCAGAAGATACAAATCCAGATAAAACTTTTATTACTGTAACATATGGTTAGAGTTCAGATTAAACACAAATTATCGAAAATTAAATCAATCCTGAATTTTAAAAAACTTTATATTTTAGAATTGATCTTAAAAATACTGATGATGAAAAGTTATTAAAAGAAGAATTAAGTAATATTTATTTTATCATAATATTATTATATAATGATATTTATTTTATAATAATACTATTTTATCATAATATTATTTTATCATAATATATATTTAAAAGCTGATTATTTTAAATTGAATTATTTCATAAAATTTGATGTCTATAAGTACGATTAAGGATATAATGATAGTCATGGATAAGCTGTGTTCTATTTATAAGAATTCGAATTTATTTAAGAAAGAACTGAAATGACACATGTTTATGAGGATGGATATGAGTATTATTATTCAACTCTTTGCTTTTCTGGAATAAAATAAATTATGACATCAGTCAGAAAAAGCATAAAATAAATCGATATTAAAGTGTGGTTTATGCCTAGAATTCCTCTAGATAAAGAATTTTCATAATTACCAGATAAAATTAAAATAAAATATCCAAAATAAATAAATACGATAATTAATATGGATTAAGCATTAAATTAAAGATATAATGAATTTTTTTCAACATATATAGGAAATTCAATAAGTAAATATAGATATGAAAATTTTCAAAAAATATATATGTACAATCAGTATAAAAAGTAATATTTATTGTGCAATTTTATATAAAAATTGGCTCCTCCATTATATCAAAATTCTATAAATTCTTTAGACGAAAGAATATGGTATAATAAATAGGTATAATCATATAAATTTAGGTTCCTTAAATATATAATTTGGTTGAAACCATACCAGAAATAATAAATTGGGTTCATTGTATTAGAATTTCTGCTTAAAACTATATAGATAGTTGGACAACTCCTGATTCTATTTTATTTTTAAAAAGTGGTGATAAAGATGATTTAGTTCTTTTTGCTGTAATTTTAAATATTATAGACTTCCTTAATTATGGGATGTACGTATGAAGATAGAAAACATAAAGATAGATTGTAATCTTATAAAAATAATTTAACTATATTAAAAAATCCGACTTTAGAATTTTTAATGTCATAAGACCCATTTTCTATAGAAAATAGAACATTTATTTGCTTAGGCGTTGATAAAGCGTAATTTTTTTTTGATTATAGGTCAATGAAACCTGTTTGTTGGGTTATGATATATACACCTAATTTAAAAGATGTAATCATGTGGGATATTCAAAATAGTTAAAGATATAAGTTATTAAACAGGGTTAAAAAAGATTAAAGGCGTAATTTTTTATTTATAATAAGATTAATTGGCACTTACTATAATGCCAAATTTTTAAACTTATAATGATATGGTCTTAGTATTATAAAAGACAAAAATATCCACATTTAATAAATAATCAAAATTAGATGAATGGGAAGATTTCCTTCCTATGCCTTGCAAAGATTTATTAAAAATTGTGTATTAAGACCCAAATTCAAAAAAAAAAGGATTATTAGATTTAAAAGTAGAATTGAACGGATTTAAAAAAATGTATACAAATTTAATAAAAGTAAAGAGATTTTATCAACCGCAAAAGAATAATTTGATAAACCAAGCTAGGGAGATTAAGATAGATTAAATAAATAATTCATAAAATAAATGAAGTAAAAATATATTGAAAATGTTGAATAGGAAATATAATATCATGAAAATTAAGGAGAAGATCAAGTATAAACTGAAGCAAAAAAAGTTTTTAATCGTTAATTTATAATATTAAAGAAAAATCTGAATATGATTAAGATTAAATAATAATGAATATGAAATCTGAATAATTAACATTTCTTGATGATGATGGTAACGAATTTGAAGATGAACTAGATGATTTTCCTTATTTTAGTATAGAATTAATAATAAACAATAAAAATATTTTTACTAACATAAGAAATTAAGATCCTACAAAAATATATTATCACTTAAATGAACCTTATGATTGGTTTCCTTATATTGTTCATAATGTAAAAGATCCAGATAATAATAAAATTTCTAAAAAAAAAGTATGGAACGGACCTTTAGCATCTATATATGAAATATAAAATATTACTGGATCTATGACTGCAGAAGAAGTTGATTTTTTATAGTAAATCTTAATTGCAAAATAAAATATTTATTTCATTAAGATTTTACTAAGTTCATAAAATTACAATTTATATAATTTAAAAGATACACTAAATTTAAATAAATTATATTTTAACAAAATTTAAAATTTTAGTGTATCTTTTAAATTATATAAATTGTAATTTTATGAACTTAGTAAAATCTTAATGAAATAAATATTTTATTTTGCAATATATTAAAGACTTTAAATATTTAAATCTATTATAAATGAATTATCAATGTACAGAAATTCTATTAACGCAGGAACTAAATATAGATCTCATTATGAAAAAGTAACAGATCTAGTCGGACATTATTTAGTGATATTAGAAAATTCTGAAAGTTGCAGAATTACTTAATCGTATTAATTTATTTTTAAAGATAAATGATGAAATTATTTGCTAAATGGGAAAGAAGAATTAAAGTTATTATACCAAATAATAATGTATTCAAAGCAATACCATTTTTTTTCAGATCTGATGTGTCTCCTTAAAAAATTTCATCTTTAATTATTTAAAGTTAAAAGGAGTTTTTTTCTGTTTTTTTTATTTATTTTTTAAGAATAAAGAAAAAAATCAAATATTTATTATCGCTGTAAGAGTTTTTCCATTAAGCCATAGAATCAACTCTATAAGAATTCTCATTTCATCTGTACTACTTCAAAAAAAAACTATAGAGGATTTAGATATTAAAACTGAGGCAAATTGAACATTTTATTATATGCATTTTATTTTTTAATTTTGCTATTTAATTATATCGAATTTTTTTATTATTTATGAAATTATAATAAATGATATATAAAAATAATTGCTAATATATGAAACATAATATTTCATAAAAAAATAATCATTATTTTTCTATTATACGAAATATTTTTATTTATAAAATTTTTATTATTAAATAATATTAAAATATACATTTTAAAAGAGTTTAAAATATTATTTTCAAATTTTATAAATATAATTAAAAAGTAATGATATCAAAATTATATCATTTAAATAATACTTTATGATAGATTTATTATTTCTATTAATAAAAATATAAATTTTTTTTCAATTATCAATAATAAATATAATTTTAAAATATATCACAATATTCTATTGATATATAATCAAATTATTAATATTAAATCATATATTAAGATTTTATTAATTTAATAACATTTTATAATGGAAGATTAAGATTTAGGTATCTAAAATATAATTTTAGTTTATACATATCCACCCGCTCCACGAACAGAAAGAGGCTTTGCAACAAGTATGGCTGTTCATCATGGAAAAAAACTACTTGCATATTGTGCTTAAAATTTAATTGTTATAAGACATATTGATAATTTAGAAGAATGCTATTATTTCAAAGGACACGTATGCGATACAACTGCAGTTTAATTTAATAGTAAAGGAAACCTTATTTGTTCAGGTTGAATTATATTCATAAAAGGTGATTAAGAAGGAAATTGTATAATTTGGGAATGTTATGGTACATTACCAACTAGAAAGAAATTTGATAAATGTTGTGCAGGATAAGTCAAATCCATAGCATGGTATTAATCCTATTTAAAAGGACATCAGATGAAAAAAGAGTTATAATGGTTGGTTAAGGAAAATAATAAATGGGAAGAGTATTTTTAGTTGATGCTGGTACAAACGGAGGTGAAATTTCTGGAACTGCAAAAACTTTGAATTCTGTAGATGCAAGACCAACAAAGTATATAATTTGGTTAAAAAAATGGAAATTTTTCTAGCATAAAAATTTTTGTGGCAAAAATTTCAAAGTTACTATACTTAGTAATTGAAATATGTCAGATAAACATAAAAATTTTAGAAATTTTATATTTTTCGGTTTTATATAAAATGAAAAAGATTTCCATTTTTTTAACATAATTATATATATATTAGACCATATAAATTATCATGTTGTGGAGAAGATTAAACAGTGGGTTTTTATGATGGACCAAGCTTTAAACTTAAGCATAGTACAAAATAACACACTTAATTTGTTAATTGTAATAAATTTAGTCCAGATGGTAAATATCTGATAAGTGTATCAAGTGATAAAGTAATAATTTATATTTCTTATAGAGCATAGTCATGTATGACGGTGAAAAGGGTGAAAAAATTAAGGATTTACCAAATGCTCATGAAATGGGTATTATTTAATGCGATTGGTTTCCAAATAGTCAATAATTTATTACTGCTTCAAATGATCAATCAATTAAATTATGGAATTAAGAAGATTTTTAATAAATTGCGTATTACTTTTTTATAATTTTTAGTTAATATAAAGTTAAAGATACTAAAGATAGTTAAGAAATGCAAGTTAGTGTATAATGTTATAGCGACAATGAAATATTTTCATTTTCTTTATCTGGGTATAATTTTTTAAAATTTTTATCACTTTTGCTTTAAATAACTATATTTTTTATAATACTTATATGATTTATATAACGAAAGGGCTTTAAATCATTTTAAATTTGATTAAGCTAATCCTAGTGAGTATAAACTTACTTAATATATTGGTCATTAAAATAAAGTTTGCAAATTATTATTTTCATAAAAAAAACTAATAGCTGCTGATTTGGATGGGAGAGTAATATAATAAATAATAAAGATTATTATTTGGGAAGGATAAAAGCCAATTTTACCAGCTGGAAAACAAGGAGCTTGTGCTGTAATAAAATTATCAGCAATATCTGACAATATAATAGCTATTTTAGATGGATCAAATTTATTAAGATTTTTGAATACCGAAACAAATAGTATAGATAGTGAAATTAAATTGGAAAATGCTACCGCTTTAGATGTTGTTGGAATTCCAAGCGAAAAAGCTTATTTTATTTTATATGATAACAATTAAGTAAAATTTAAAATAAAAAAAAGTTAGTCAAATATAAAGATAATTAAGAAGTATAGAAAATATAATTAGACTTTAAAGCTACAGTATTTGATCTATCAGAAAAAAATATTGCAGTGGGTGATCAAAAAGGAATATTACGAATTTTAGATATGAATGGAGAAGAAGAATCCTAGATTTAATAATTTTAAAATAAAATTGTTTAAGTAATGATGTATTAATAAAGATTAAATTTTCACCATGTGGCAAAAGATGTGTTTCAGGAGAAAGTGGACATAAATTGTAGTTTTATGATTTAGAAAATAAAAAACATTTAACTTCAATGTGGTCATTACACGCTTCCTCTATAACAAGCTTGAATTTTAGCAAAAGTGGAAAATATATGGCAAGTGCATCTCTTGATTCAAAAGTATAAATTTCATATTTTTAAGGTTATAATTTGGGATGCAATTGAATATAATAAAGTTTGTGAATTTAAAGAGGCCCATAGAAGAGGAGTATTGAGTGCGATTTTTGATGAAAACGATAACACAGTATCTGGAGGGGGTGACTCTTTAATAAAAATTTTAAAATCTTAAAAATATATTAGCGAAATAGAAAAATGAATTTTATAATTTTAAAATATATAAGATATAAGTCATTTTTCTTTAATTGAATTATCCTATTTACATATTTCAACGATGGTTTTGAAATCATTAATATATTAGGATATAGTTTTAAGTTTTTAAAGGGATACTGCGATTTTTTTGGATACATTTTCTTAATCATTTTGTTCAATATTATCATCCTCTTTTTTGTCTTTATCATTTTTGTCTTTATCTTTTATTATTTATTTTTAACTATTTTCATATTTTATCTTTTAAATTTTAATTTACTTTAGTAAGTTCATTTGAAATGCATCTTTAATATATATTGTCAATAGCAATCAAAATTTTACCCCTATTTAAATTATTTTTAGAAATCTCATTCATTGTATTATCTACCTAATTTTATAAATTATTTTTCTCAGCTTATTTTTCCTATTTAATTAATTTAATACTTCTAATTTTTTTTTATAGTCAGTTATAGCATTTGACAATACTAAAATGTCTTTATTTCTTTGATCTTCAAAATCTTTAGATTGTGCCTTAATACTTATAAATAAATTATCAATTTTAAAAATATAATAAGTACTCTTCTAATTTTTTCTCTAATTATTTATATTCAGTGTCTAAATTTTTATTACTTTTTATTAATGTATTATATCTTTATACAATTTCACAAAGATCCTATTTATTTATTAAATACTTATTATTGATCAGAACTGTTTTGATTATTGCTTTTCATTACTTTTTCTAAATAATCTTCATATTTTTTTAATGTTGCAACTTTTTTCTCTAACATACTTTATTATGCTAATAGTTCATCTATTTCTGATTTTACTTATTCAATTAATTAAAGTTAAAATAATTTTGCTTTTTCTTCCTCTTAAAATCTTTTATTTGCCTAATTTTAATTTATGTTACTCTAATTTGTTTTGCCTCATTTTCTTATAAAAATCTACAAAATCTAATTAAATCTTTTTATATTTGACCATCCCTATCTCTTATAGCCTCTTCTTATTTGAAAAATAAAGCTTCTTATTTCTTGAAATCTTGTTTTTGAATCTCAAAAGCTTCATTTACTTCATACATTTTTCTCCTTTTTTCTAAAAGCTTTGTGGCAGGAGAAACTTAGTCTAATTTTAGCTCTGTTTACAAATCATAAAGGTTATCTAACTTTTAAACTTCGTCATCATATTCTTCTGGTTCTACATCAGATGAATCGGAATTCAATTCTACTTCATTTCTTTTATCAAAATTATTACTTTTTATTCTTTTCAATAATTTTTTGATTACTTTTTATTTAATGTTCTTTGCTTACTTAATTCTTCTTTCCTTATTTCTTTTGAACTTTTTCCATTAAGTATTTAAATTTAAAACAGTTTTAAACAAATTATAAATAAAAATCATAATTTTAATAAAATATTATTTTATCATTCAATTTTTGCTAAAGAATCAAAACTTTTTAAAAATTCATCATTATCTTTTAACAATTTTTCAAAGATTTCTCTATATCTAACATATGACTATTCTACCTCAAAATTATTAAATTCTTTTTTAAGATCCCTTATAAAATTTCTGCATTATTAATCAAAATTAATAATAGCTGTATTTTTCTTATTAGTAAATAATTCAAACTCATCAAAACATTTTTTAAGAATATCAATAAAACTATCTTAAGCTAAATGTTTTTCATCATGAACACTAGCAAATTATCTATCAAAAATTTCTTCCATAATAACAATTCCATTAACTTATTATGTTTTATATTCCATCCATTATTATAAATGAAAATATCCTTAATTATCCTTTAAATTAATTTAATTTATACTTTATCTAATAAACTTAGCGTTTAAGCTTCGTGCTATGAATCTATTCCTGAATATCCTTTGAGAACCTAAAGCATCATTCTTAAATCTGCATTTAAGACTATATTTTATTTACTTAAATCCATTGCCTTATATATTTTAATTTTTACTTTAAAAATGCAATAAGCACTTATTATATGTATTATATCTTATTAGTAAACTAAAATTTAGTCATCAGTTTATTTATACTTTTTAAAAATCTTCTATTAAATCATTTCCCATAATAAATCTACATTTTTTAAATCATATCTATGATGTTATACAAAACAATATAATCTTAATATAATAAATAAATATTAAATTTATTAGGAAAAATTTTTGTTTTATATTTTTAAAATTACTTAATATTTTTAAAATTTGAAATAATTTATTCTTCAATTACTAAAAAAATATAAAGATTTATCAATTTATTAAATGAAAAATATTGTATTATTTAGAGTAATGTTAAAAATTTGACCATTTTAAAATGAATAATTTTTTAAAATAAATAATTTTTAAAATATATTAAAAATAAGGGACAATCCATTACTAAGTTGAATATAATAATTTATTATGATATAAATTTATTACTATCTTTTATATTTGTTTAATTAATAATGTTCATTGCCATTTGAGTCTAATTCTTCTCCATTAACTACACGATATTATTAAAATATTTTTGCAAATTCTTATTCATAATGTTTAAATCTAATTTTAACATGTGACTTTATATATTAAAATAATACTTTATCAGTACATAATGCAAAATTCTCCATAAATAAATAAAAATGTTCTTTCTTTAAAGCCCTATATACTTAAAATTCTATACCATATTATAAATTCCTAATAGGATACAGAATTGCTATTATCATCATCAACATCCGTAAAGCAATTTTTAGATAGACCTTGAATTTAAGAATCTGTCATTCCTTTATCGTTTGTAAGACAATAAACAGCATGACAACATCTTTTAATCTAATAAAAATATTTATTACCAATAAACTAAGTTCTGCTAAATCTAACTATCCAGATCCATCCGCATCACTTATTATGAATAGATATTTTATTTTATCCTCCATAGATTCATGGGAAAATAAAAAGAAAATAATCACAGACTCGATCAAATTTACTTAATATACATCTATAATATAATTGATTATATTTTATAAAGATACCGTTTTCATTTTTAACTTTTATATTATCAAATAATATCTATGTATCGGGTAATAAACTTGAAAAAATTTCATCAAACTATTCATATTCAACATTTTCAACTCCAGGATATTCCTCATTTATACAATCAACGCATTACTATATATAATTATTATAAACTAATATGTCTTTTATATACTATTTTCTAAATATGACTAATAAATCTACTGGTATAGGTTTTTTTTATTTTTCTATAACTTAAAATTCGTTTCCCATTTTGATTTATTAATAAAAATTAAAGATTTGATTATAATTATAAAAAGAATTGATTTAAGATTTATTAATTATTTGATATAATATGAACAGATATATTTTAAAATAATATATATCTTAACTTCAAAATTAATCAATTAAATGAATAATAGTAATTTAAACATTGGAATAAACTCTTCAATTTCAAGTTGTTTGACAGCATTAATACTTAATCCACTTGATGTAATAAAAACTCGTTAATAAGAAATTAATTGTCTTAATTGCGAAATACATTCTAAACGATACATAAATCATAAACATAAAATATCTAATAATAATAAAGAATGTTTATGTTTGCCAAAATTTTTTAATGATATTGTTATAAAGGAAGGTATGACTTCACTTTGGAGAGGAGCCTCATATAATATTCTATAAAGCTGCTTTTCTGGATCCATTTTTATGATTTTTTATCAAAATATAAAAAGACTTAAATTTATTTAAGATGATTTTTTAAACCCTTTGATATCTGGAGGAACTGCAAGAATTTTTACATCTTGTATATTATTTCCATTAGAATTAAAAAAAATTTAGAGATAATCAAGTAAATAAAATTAATCAATTTAAAAAATATAAATAAGAACATTATTGGTAACATTAAAAAGAGATTTGGTTTTTAGTTGTATTTTTTGGAGTATGCTTGAAAAAACAAAAATTATTATATAAAATATATTGAATAAAACAGATAAAATTTATATTACATTATTTGCATCGTCAATAGCTGGTTTGGTTACTGGATTTCTAACTACTCCTATTGATGTTGTTAAAACAAGGAAACAATTGAACTCAGATTTATATCAAAATCTTGGAATTATCAAATCTATGAAATAAATCTATAAATAAGATGGAATTTAAGGTGTTTTTAAAGGTAAAATATTATATAAGAAAGGGTATTAGCCAAGATGTTTGAAGACTATGTTTGCTAATTGTATATATGTTTCTTTATTTGAGTAATTTATGTATATCTCATAAAATAAATTTGATTTTTGATTCTTTATTTTTTAATTAATATGTTATTTATACAAAATTTATTGTCAAATTTATAACTCGTGGGTTTATTTAAATTAATTTCAAATATTTTCGCAAATTATTTAATTTAAGTCTTGTTTAGTATATGAAATAAAATATTGATCACTTAAAATAAGAAAGAATTTAAGAATAAAATAGTAAAAAATAAAATATGAGTCAAAAAAAAATTTTGCAATTTCCTGATAATTTGATTCTTAAGATTGATGAAATAACTAAATATGATTGTGATTGCTATACAAAATAATAAATATAAATTAAATAAAAAGAAGAACAATAAATAAGAAATTAAATTAATGCAACAATTGAATAAAATAAAAATGTAAATTTTGATTTATAAAGTTAAATAAAAAAGTACTTTAATTAGAAAATAAATTAGCAAATACTTATAATGATTTAAATAGTAAAAATAATGTTTTACTTGAGCTTTATTCAATAGTAAAAGTAATAATCTTATTTTTTTATTCTTAGAATTAATAATTTTAGAATCCTGTATAATAAAAATCATTCATAAATGTTGATAATTGAACTAATGCTTATACCTTATAATCATTTGAATTTTAATATAAAAATTCTTTATATTAAAATTATTTGTATCAAAATTATTTATAATATCTTATATTATATTAAATTATTAAATAGTATTATTTTTTTATAATACACATCTTTTGAAACGCAAAATTTGGGGTTGGGGTTGGGGTTGGG
>Ga0228633_1000347_pt1 | contig 13096 bp, 15 predicted proteins | sample 41DmetaG_FD_182703 | JGI IMG/M metagenome (GOLD analysis project Ga0228633, IMG submission 182703) | Seawater microbial communities from Monterey Bay, California, United States - 41D | ecosystem: Environmental > Aquatic > Marine > Coastal | place: USA: California | collected 2016-11-13
GAATTGAACCACCTAGAGGCTACTTGTCCGTTAAGAAGTCAAAGAAAGGGCCTCTTAAGCAGATTGTTCCGCAGTATCAAACATTAAAAAATTATTATTCTTTGCTTTGGGATATGCCAAACAATGAAGGTTATATTAATGTTGTTGCAGTTATGCAGAAGTTTTTTGATCAAGCCATATCAGGAAATTGGAGTTATAATCCTACGCAGTTTGAAAATAATGAAGTACCAATGAGTGTAATGATAAAAGATTTGTTAAACACATACAAGTATGGTTGGAAAACATCTTACTACCAGAACACTTACGATTACAAAACTGATCCAAGTGAATTAGAAGATGAACAGCCGAAGGTTGAATTACAACCTTCACAAATAACAGAAGATGACGAAGAGTGCGAGGCATGCGCTATTTAATGGTTGACAAAACCGCATAGAACTACTATACTGGTATAGTAAGACAGATATACAGAGGAAAGCAAATGGCAAAGACCGTTTTTAATAAAGAAAAAGTAGACTTCACCAAACAGAATATGTTCTTTGGTGCAGATCAAAATACACAGCGTTATGATGTGTTTAAGTTCCCAGTATTTGATAAACTAAATCAAACTATGCTTGGATACTTTTGGCGCCCAGAAGAAGTAAGTCTACAAAAAGACAGAGCGGATTTTGCTAACTTCCGTCCAGAGCAGAAACATATCTTTACTGCTAATTTAAAATATCAAACACTGCTTGACAGTGTGCAAGGACGTGGACCGTGCCTAGCATTTTTGCCGCATGTTTCACTTCCGGAACTAGAAGGATGTATTGTTACTTGGGATTTCTTTGAAACAATTCACTCACGTAGTTATACACACATTATGAAGAACGTGTATGCTGATCCTGCAGAAGTGTTTGATACTATTCTAGATGATAAGAAAATTATTGCACGAGCAGAAAGTGTAACTAAACACTACGATGCATTTAACGATGCAGCTGATGCATATTTCCATCGTGGCGAAGGCAGCATGAAAGATGTAAAAAAGAAAATGTATCTTGCAATGCAAACTGTAAACATTTTAGAAGGCTTACGTTTCTATGTAAGTTTTGCATGTACGTTTGGCTTCGGCGAACTAAAGCTAATGGAAGGCTCAGCTAAGATTATTAGTCTTATTGCTCGTGATGAAGCACAACACCTAGCACTAAGCACACACGTATTGAAATTGTGGGCGCAAGGCAAAGACGATCCAGAGATGGCTAAGATTGCAAAAGAGTGCGAAGAAGAAGTTTATGATCTGTGGCGCGAGTGTGTTGCAGAAGAAAAAGATTGGGCAGACTATCTGTTCAAAGACGGTTCTATGATTGGACTCAACAGCACATTATTACATCAATATGTGGAGTACATTGCAAACCGTAGACTAAAGGCGCTGGGGTTCAATGCAATATTTGATCAACCAGTAAATACTAACCCTCTTCCTTGGACTACACATTGGTTAAGTAGCTCAGGGCTACAAGTTGCTCCACAAGAGACAGAAGTAGAGTCTTATATTATTGGCGGCATCAAACAAGATGTAGACAAGGATTCATTGAAAGGCTTTTCATTATGATTGAAATTTACGGTAAGCCAGCATGTCCAAGTTGTACAAAGGCAAAGGCATTTTGTGAAAAGTATAATCTAAAATTTGAGTACTATACACTGGACACAGATTTTACTCGTGAAGAATTGTTTGAACAGTTTCCTACAGCAAGAACATTTCCGCAAATTAAGATAAGCGGAACAAGTGTAGGCGGCTACGAGCAAATGATAGAATACATTGATAACACCGGATATAACGGAACAGGATACACTTTATAATATGTTAATTGAAACCCCATATAAAAACGGAGACACCGTGTCTCTAAAACTAAGCTCAGGCGAAGAGATTGTTGCTCGTCTTGAAGATGAATCAGATACAAAATTTACACTACATAAACCTATGGTACTAGTTATGCAACAGCAAGGACTAGGCCTAGCACCATACATGTACAGCGTATCACCTGATGCTAAATTTAATGTTTTAGCATCAACAGTAAGTTGTATTGCTAAAACAGAATCAGATATCGCAAAACAATACACTACGAGTACCAGCAATATTCAAATGGTCTAAAACCTCGGCTAAATATATAGTAATATAAAGCGAGGACTACCATGGCTGCAAGACCCGGCAATATTTTTGAAGAAGCGACCGTTGAAGGTACTGGCCAAACCACGGTTAATCATACAGACATTGATACTGATCCGGGTAGTAGTCCTCCGGATCACGTTCATATTGACCATGATTTAGCACACCAAGCATGTCTTAGAGAAATAGCATCTATATTTGAAGATATACAATATGATATGCGTATCATTGCAGATAGATTAGATACTGACACTAAAGGCGTGTATATGAGACAAGCAGATACCGTAGCTAACAACCCTGCAAATATTGCACAACATGCAATGAAAATGGAAGCTCTTAAGAGTTCAGGGCAGTTAGATCAAATTAACGGAGAACTTGCAAATCCTACAAATTGGGTAAATGTAAATCCTACTACATATGCATCTGTGCAATCAGCAGGCGCTGCTATTGGCGGGTATCTAGGCGGAGTAGGAACTACACAAAACAAACCTACAGGTTACGGAGGAAAAGAAGTTGTTACAACTCCAGAAGGAACTATTGTTTCACTTCCTGATGCACCGTTTAGTGCGTTTTCAGTTAAGACAGGAAGTGCTACTGGCAAAGTTAAATATGGCAATGCTGGTACTTTTAGGTCTTTGCCTATACAACAAGAATTATACAGTATTATAGAAGGTGCAGCAGCAACAGCAAAAGTTGATGTTTTAATTACTAGCGGTGGACAAGTTCCAAAGAACCAAGGCGGAGTTAATCGTAAAAATAGAACAGGGTCTAACAGACACGACAAAGGCTACGGTGCTGATGTAGTACTCTACTTAGATAAGATGGGTGGCAAAGAACTATATGCAACTAATAAAGATGACCTTGAAATAATGTTAAATTTTGTCCAGGCTTGTGCGAATGCAGGCTGTACTGGTATTGGAATAGGACGAGGTTATATGAAAAATAGAGACATACATGTTGATATTGCTTGGAAGGGACAACAAGCCGGAAAAATCACAGGAATTCTTTCAAACAGATATTGGGGCGGAGGCGATTCAGAAGGACTCCCAACTAAAACAATTTATGCTCCGTTATACCTAGCAGACATAATGAAAACAAGGGATAATATAGGCTAATGTCAGATCCGTATAAGCATTTAGATTTAACACCAGAATATAATCGTATCATCACTGCTACTACTAATATTAGAGATGAAATTAGATTAATGCGCAAACGTTCAGAAAATCCAGACACAGGATTAGTTGCTAGTTGGGTAATGAACGATTTAGAAAAAGCACAGTTGGCAGTTTCATTAAGTGGTGCAAGTGGAAATAAAGCTGAAGAAGTAAGGAAACTAATAGAAACACCTGAGCCTTTGAACGGAGGTATAGGTGATCCTGCAGAAATGACAGGCGAAGACGGTATTCTTGGCGATGTTGATAAACAAAGAGAATATTATCTTGCAGCATTTGATCAAGAAATAGATCCTGAAGAAACAAGAGCTTTAATACGAGTAGACGGTAAATTTTATTGGGAAGCAGATGGCGGCGTATCTGAAGACGAAGGAGAAGTAGGACCTATTAAGCAAACTACTCCTTATGCTCTAGGAGAGTATATTGGTTATAAAAGTATGGATGCCCAGATTGGATATTCTACAGCACAACCTTCAAATGCTAAAAAAGGCCCTGGTAGAGTTGTAGATATTGCAGACAAAACACTACCTAACAAAAGATGGGCAGCACCTAGACCAGAATACAAATCATCATTAGATATTCCAAATCTTTTAGCTGATCTAATTAATCCAATTACTGGAGCTATTGTAGCAAAAAGTATTCTACAGCAAAAGCAAGAAGCTGTTAATGCAGCAGCATCACCTGCATCTGCTAATCCTTTACAATCTCTAGGTGCAACGGCTGCTAAAGAACTTGTTAAACAGTTGCCAGACTTTGCTGCAATGACTACTGATAGAGAATTTGGCCTTGGAAGCGGCTACGGTTTAGTAGCAGATGCTCCTGCATCTTTTAGAGGTGCACCTGACATGCTTCCATTTGTTGGGAGTACTATCGCTGATGAAGGCGGAGTACCTAGTTGGGTAGAATTTCCACAGTATCAATACGAAGGATACGGTGGAGGTCCATATCGTGTTTGTGAGTTTCCAAACTTCATGGGTCAAGGTCATACTGGTCCAATGAATTTTAATGCTGGAGTGCCAGTACCATATAACGGCAAAGTGTATAGTTATCCAATTCCTTTAGATGGCCAATTTGTTAATCACCGTTTTATACAACCTATATCACCTCCTGATAGTAATCCTGTAACCACTATGAGTTTAATCAATTTCAACCATGACGCAAGCTATATTGCTTGGTTTAGTGCTACACCCGGAGGAGCCCCACACCCTTCAGCAGATGGTGTACCATTAGTTATGTTATTAGGACGAGTTGAGTTTACATTGTCATACTACCAAGCGTTTAGTTTGACTGACAGAGATTTTGGACCTAAGAATATAGTTTTTCCAATTATAACAAAAACCTACTATTTTAACGTTGCACTTGTAAAAAATGAAACAGTACAACGTATTTGTAATTCTAGGGTAGGCGGTGTTCCGTCCCCTGCACCAAGAGCTCCTCGACCAGAAGAATTAGTTAGTTTTGATCCTACTGAAATATATGATGTCCGCGGGGATAGAATACCTATTATTGGTGGTAGCCAGAGTCATCCAAACAATAATCCTCCGCAACCAGAATCAGGCCCTAACTATGTTATAATGTTAATGGCTCCGAGAAGTAATCGGGCTAGAGAATCTCAGGGTCAGCCGTACAATGGAGTTTATGATCTTATGACATTCCAAGAATATGTTGATTTCTACGAAGTTGATACATCACCTGAGCTTCCTAGTGCGCCGCCGCCTACAGATGAATCCGGACAATCTCCATTTACAGATTTAAAAACATTAGTAGGTTCACCGGCACTTGGACAATTTACAAACGTTGCTTATAATGAAGAGATTATAGTACTAGCTGACGAAGCATTTCCAGATAGAGCGTTTACAGCAATAAGAATTAATGAAAGTGAACTAGCTGATTTCTTTGGTCTAGAAACTTTTGAAGATGAAAACCTCTACCGTATGGACGACCTAAGTATTATTGACAGCAAGTTTACAGCTTTTGGCGAAGCAAGATCATTTTTTGCAAAAAACTTTATACAAGGAAGAAGACACAAGTATAAGTTGAAGTATGCTTCTAATGGTGAAACTCCTAGCACATGGAAGGAAGAGCAATTTCAAGGCGAGAGATATGTTTCTGCTACAGGTACTCCGTATCGGCTGTTCTTTATAGAAACACTAACAACTCCAAAGGATGGATCAACACCATCTTATCAACAAATTAATGATATTAGTATGGAGGGTAGTGACGGAACTGGTCTTGGTCCTAGTAGCTACAATGGAGCATATGATCAGCTGCCTTTCCAAAGTGCTCCTAATCCGTTTAATTACACAATAGCAGATAAAGTGGCGTTTAGTGATCCTAGCTGGATTGTGGGCACAAAGCCTTTTAATGGCAATAGCATATATGCCACTGACATCGAGTATGACAATAGATTTTCTATACCATTTACTTTACCTTATGTTGTGCCTAGTGACCCAAGCAATAAAGACAATTTAGAAACATATGGAACATTTCAAATAGGTTCAAATAGAGCATTTGTAGGTAGCACTGCGACTGGGAATAGGTTTGTAGGTATAGCTTGGATTTCAGAAACTCCAGGAGGAACACCAATTGCAACACCAAATGGTTCTACTTATACAGCTTTTTCAGCAGATGCTGGCCGGTTTGAAAGACTTTACTGGAGTGGCGATCCGGGAGTTTTCTCTGGTGCGTATGGAGGTGATACTTGGACCAATATATTAAACGCTGGAATTTGTAATACTCCGGGTGGAGAACTAAGATTCTTTAACACTGCTTGGGTTGACATCTCTCTATTTAATAATAACGTAATCCTAACTGACGGAATAAAAGCGCAGCCAGGTACAAGTACGTTTGAATCTTATATTATATCAAACTCAATGCAGGTCTTAGTAGATAAAATGGTATTCAGCGCCGGATATCCACCGTCATCAGTTGGTCCTTCAGGACTTAGCAATAGTGATTTTGGAGAAAAAGTGATTGAGTTTGTACCTAGAGAATCGTATAATGATAAGTATACATTCTTAGGAGATACTTATTCATCTCTTCCTAATCCATATGGATATAATATACCGCCAGAACTTACGCCATCAAACATTGTTGACGAGGTAGGCTTTGGTCGCACAGAAGACCCTATACCATTTACTAACAAAATGAGTATACCATTGACTGTACCTCCGGTGACAGCTGATGATAACTATTCTGAAGAAAAGTTTTCTCAGTATGGTAGAATATCATGGTCAAGTAATACTTTTGTATGGCAAGGGCAAGAGCAAGCGCCACGCGGAACTTATGCATTAGTCACGTGGATAAGTGCCACTCCGGGTGGACCGCCCCTTGGCATAGGTAGGAATTATGATGTTTCAGTAGTTAATACCAATTACTATAATGATAGGTATTTAATCAATGATACAAAGTATTGGCAAGCTGAATATGACTATTTTGATGATGTTAATTATCCTTTAAGCCAAGTGGGAAATTCTGTACAAAGTATGGGCGGCGTAAGGATGGATCTAATTAATCCTACAGGTGATGAAGCAGAAGTTAGATTTGTAAATTTTGCTCTTGTAAATAACGACAACACTACCTTTACAGATAGACCTGCTGAATTTTATGAACTTGGTCAAACATTGAGCTCACCGCCCGGAACAGCAGCTTTTAATAATTTTATTGCAACAGATGCTTATTGGACATCTGATCAATTTTCCGTTCTCCCAAATTATGTTGACAGTTATATAACTGAGCTAACACCTGTAGTAACTAATATTCCTACTTTATTTATTGGTGAAAAAATAGATGTAAGATTAAAAGAACTAACAGACTGGTTTGGAGGCTTCTTTACAAGAGAATCTGTAGAAGCTGTTGATTACTTACCGTGGGAAAAAGCAAAAGAAGCACCTTTTCCGATCAGATGGCCAGTAGTTGGTGCATACTTTAGCAGTGCAAATACATTAGTACCAAATCCAAACTTTACTACCAAGTACCCAGCACTTAATTTTATTAGTTATTTTAAAGTTGGTAATAATTTTGTGTATCAAATCGGATTTCAAAGAGATCACGATACAACAGCAGTATTTGACGGAACATTTAAAGCAGCTACTAGGCTAGTAATCGGTAAAGATGAAACTATTATCATTGATCAAGAAGCAGAAGAAGAAGCAGAAGCAGAAGCAGGTCCAGTAAAAAGTCAAGATACTATGTTACCTTATCTTGGACAAGCATGGTCTAATCAAGTTCCACAAAATGTAAGACTATCTACTTATGGAGGCAGTCGATATCCTGATGTAACAGAAGGATATGTAAGTCCTGACATAGGCTTTGATAGTTTAGAACCTTTAACTATCGACCAACCAAGAGCATGGTATTTGCCATTAGATGGAAAAATCTTAGTTTATCCTTTCTCCTTTGGTAAAGAAAATATTAATACTGATTTTCAAATTTCTCTAAAATCTCCTACACAGGGTGAAGTAGTAACTAACACTGACGGAGCAGGAAATCAAATTGTTCCGGTTATTTGGATTAGTAGTGTTCCAGGCGGCGCACCACAAACTACTGTAGACAATGTACCAGTGTTTATGACAGGATTTGACGCCGTGTTAAAATGCCAGCAGTGTTTTGATGTTTCAGAAGCAAGGCCAGACACAATGTTGTTTCCAGTAGTTACTAAAGATTACTATATTAATACTGCAATGGTTATGGAAAGCACTACACTAGATTGGACTTTAAATCCGCAAAATTTTGCAGTTAATAAAGATAATTTGATAGCTTGGCAGCCGGAAGATGCATTTCCTGTAGCAGGGTCTGATAATAACCAACTAGGAGTTCTTACATTGTTAACAAGCGCACTAGAACCACTAACAGACTTTTTAGGTGATTCAACAACAGGAGTATAATATGCCAGCAGTACATAGAGTAGGTGATATTGATAGCGCAGGCGACAGCGCACAAACTGGCGCTGAAGGCGTTTTTGTAAATGGCGGTCCAACGCTAGGCGGCGGCGTAGCTGATACGTTAGGTGTTGATAACATTGTTGGGTTATCGGATGAAGATGCTAGAGCAATATTGTCAGGTTATTCTGCTGAACTTGCTGAAGGAAATGATCCCGAGATAAATGAACAATTAGAATCGTTTGGAGGCGGCAGTCCTAACGGAGTTAGTCCAACAACTGGAGAGTCAGGAGTTATTCCTGCACCAGGTTCAGACGCAGCAGGAGTTGGATCAGATGATGGTACTCCTCCAATAGAAACAACAAAACCAGTTACCGAATGGCTAAATTTTTTACCGCACGTTAGTGATTCTATCAAAGACGAAGTATGGGATAAACTATATGACTTAGCAAAGAATAAAATAAAAAGACCTATACGAATTACATGCGGTTATCGTTCGCCAGCTTATAATGCACGAGTAGGTGGCGCAAAGAAAAGTCAGCATATGCAAGGCAATGCTGTAGATATTCTTTGGGATACTACTAATGTTCAAGTACGTATTGATTTTATTCAACAGGCTATAAATGCAGGATTTACAGGAATAGGTTGTTATTCAAACTTTATACATCTTGATATAGGTCCAAAGCGACATTGGGGTCCTAATGGCAGTTTTACAGGACAAATACAACAATATAAACCTATACTAGAAAACAATGGTTATACTTTCTAGTGATAATGGTTGACAACTACTATTTTGTATGCTATTATAGTTTATAATTTAATAATAGGCAAAATATGAAATACAATAATAAGGTAATACTAACAGACGCTGATGGCGTACTTCTTAATTGGGAGTATGCATTTACAGTCTGGATGGAGCAACACGGACATACGCAAGTTGATGACGCTAACTTTATATACGACATTGGCAAACGTTTTGGTTTAGAATCTAATAACATGGGGCATAGGCTTGTTAAGCAATTTAATGAGAGTGCTGCAATTGGCTTCCTACCAGCATTACGTGATGCAATGTATTACGTTAAAAGACTACACGAAGAACACGGATATGTATTCCGTTGCATTACAAGTTTGTCTACAGACAGGAATGCATATAAACTTCGTAAAATGAATTTGGAAAAACTGTTCGGAGAAACAGCTTTTGAAGAATTAGTTTGTTTGGATACAGGTGCAGATAAAGACGAAGCACTAAAACCGTATAAAGATTCAGGTTTATACTGGATTGAAGACAAACTATCTAACGCAGTAACAGGTTTAGACTTAGGTCTAAAACCAATACTCATCGAACATGGATTTAATATGCTCGATGACATCCCTGAAGGTATGACTAAGGTAGTTAACTGGAAGGAAATTTATAACCACATAACAGGAGAAAAATAATGTCACAACCGACACATGAAGAAATTGTACAGGCTTTTAACAACTATCTAAAAGAGCATGAGACTTTTGAAGGTAAAGGTGTAAAAGCTGCCGCAACACGAGCACGTTCAGCATTAGGTGATTTAGGCAAACTTACTAAAGAGCGCCGTAAAGAAATCATTGAAAAAAAGAACGCAATGTAATGAGCGGACAACGGCGATGGCTTAAATTATGGGCTAGAACTGTTGGCATGCCAATAGGCATTACGGACGACGACAAGCCAGAGTTGCAGCCCATCAAACAAAAAGATGTGAAACGGGCTCTGGCTTTTCGGACGTTTTGGATTGTATTACATGTTGTTACATGTTTTATGATTATCATTGGTAATGGACGAGTACTTAATTTTTGGTAAGAAAGATAATAAAATGAATCCTGTTTCAAGGAAACACAGCCCAGAGACGCAGAAACTAATCGACGAGTGGCTAAAGAAAAATGAGCCAACTAAGTTTGCGTACAATCAAAGATCAGAACACGTAGAAGTAACAAAAGGGTTCTACGGCAGAAAGAAAAAGAAAAAGACAGAGGATTAACATGCCATACGTAGATGTATTTCCTTCGGCTGTGTCAGTAGACAATATTGGTAGAGCATTTACAGAAGAAGAAACTAAACTTTGCGAACAAGAATTTGAAGTTGCTATGCATAACATTGGCAACATGATGGGGTCTGATCAATATGTCTTAAATAGACCCGAGTTATCTGATATACGACAGTTTATACAGCAAAGACTAGATGCGTATCTACATGAAGTGTATGCACCTCATAATGATTTAGAAATATATATTACTCAAAGTTGGTTCAGCTGGCTAACGCCTGGACAACATTTCCATGAGCACCAACATCAAAATAGCTTAGTATCAGGGTGTCTTTATTTTAGTGCAGATAGAAATCAAGATGCTCTTATTCTACACAAAAAAGAATTTCAACAAATTTATATTCCAACCGCACCTGAAAATACAAATTTATGGAATGCGCAAATGGCAAATATTCCTGTAGCAACAGGAGATATAGTTTTGTTTCCGTCTAAGATTACTCATAGTGTTGCACCAACACAAGGAAAGCATTTACGCACAACACTTGCGTTTAATAGTTTTATAAAAGGCAATATTAGAGAAGGCCTTCATCTTTTAGATTTAGACCTATGATATGCAAGAAACTGTCGACTTTGAAGATATAAGAAAACTATTTGACGACACATGGGACGTTGGATATCTTAGTCCTGAACATTTATTACAATGCGCACATTCACCAGTTAAGAATAAATTTCATGTGTATGGTGTAGACTACACAAATAATACACACTTTAAAAATCTATTCAATTCGATAGTACTAGTAAAAACAGGCCATACATGGGATTACAGCCATTACGACCAAGCCAAAGACATTATGTCAAATAGCGGCATCGTTGGTTGGTATCCTTCTTACACTAATTACAAACAGGCAGTAATACATGCAGGACTAGGTGTTCGAGCAAAAAACAGTCTTGTTTATAGTTTCAAGTTTGGATTTGATTGTCATATATGCATGATAAGTTTCCAACCTACTATTGTAAATTATCCTGATAGAAGTAAAAAACGTAACTACGGACTTTGGAAACATTGCGAAGGTTGTGATGATTGTATTGTTAATTGTCCTGCAAAAGCAATACACTATGATGAAAAAGAACCTCCGTGGATTGATTCAGGAGCATGTGAAAATTTTATATTTTTTGGTAAAGATGAAAATGTTCCAAATGTTATTAACTATTGGCATAAAAATGTACATCCTGAAATACCACAGCAAGTAATTGATAATATCAAAACTGTAAAAGATATGAAGGACACAATAGGAGATATCAAATGGGACACAAACGGCTATAGTTACGATGGCAATGTTACCCGTAAAGATGGTGAAATAGTTTATGTACCGCACTGTAGAGAATGTACAAGTCAACCACGGTGTAGTAAATGGGAAGGAAACTATCCTTATGATGGATCAGGCCCCATAGAAAAGATTAGGATCGTAAAATGAATTGTGAACAAGGCGATAAAGCCGTAATTGTATTTTCAATAAACCCAAAAAATGTTGGAAGAATTGTAGATGTAACAGAGTATATTGGAAAGTTTAGCGAACGCGAACAGTTTCAGTTTAGAGGATTAGTTTGTCAAGCACCTGTTACAGATCACTACTGGTGGATAGAAGCAGATGATATAGACATACAACTAGGTCCAAGTCCTCGAGCATATATTGCTGATAGTTGGTTACGACCAATACGTCCAGAGGGCGAGTCTAAAAAACAAAAGGCATCAAAAGGATTAGATGTTAGCGCACTAACTACCCTTAATTTGTAAATATAGATATAAGCAAAGGAGGTCCACAATGTGCAGTCCATTTGTACGTAAAGAAGCCAACAGACTTTTTTGGTTAGTTAAAGGTCATCTAATTCCTATATCGGAGCCAGACGATATTGTAGAAGGTTACTATGAAAGTTATTTCAAACGGTTATGGAATAATGAATCTGGATGCTTAGAGCAGTATGAACATGGATTTGAGCAAGCATGGAAAGCTCGTGAAGCAGAAATGTATGCTACGGATATCCAAAAAGTAGGAGTACTAGGCGGACACTACGATTAAAGGTAGACAAATATATCAAACTGTGTTATAGTATAACATAACAATTAGGGAGATAGATATGACTACATTTGAAAAGATTGAATTTGTTGTTGGTTTATCGTGTTTAGGACTTCTCCTATCACTATAAGCGAATACTCACAAACGTAGTATTGCTTTTATATTTTTGGTGCATTGACGAAGATCCAGAAATGTGTAGACTAAAAAAGAAAGGTGAACAAACTTCTACTATTGAAATAGAGGTTGACATCTAGTATTACTTATGTTATAAATAGTATTGTAACGTTGAAGCAATTCAAACGGCATACAGGACCCGGGGGCGGTACCCGGCAGCTCCACCATAAGCACATTTGGAAACACAATGAAGACACGTATTAAAATGCAAGGCGGCGATGAGTTTGATGCTCTAAGCAAGAAGGCTAAAAATTACTATCATTGGAAACCAGGTGAACGCAAGAAGATTAAGCGTGGTTATAACAAAAGACTTCGCAAGTGTGCTTATGATGGGGCTGAAATAGGATCGACTGGTGTTTAATAGGAGAGTGGAGTTGCCCGGATGTAAGCTCGGTTAACGCGAACAAACTTAATAATTGCAAACGCAAATTATTCATTAGCAGCCTAAGGGCAGCTACGAGGTAGTTAGACCTTGTTACCAAACATAGCAGAAAAGCATCTTCGGATGCTTTTCTTTTATCTGCTACGTTTTAGCGCAGTTATAATACTTGACTTTTGGCTAAAATCGTGCTAAATTAATATACACACATAGACAGAAAGGACTCTACTATGAAACCCTCTACTAAGCCCATTGGATGGGCAACTACTA
>Ga0228633_1000349_pt1 | contig 13044 bp, 2 predicted proteins | sample 41DmetaG_FD_182703 | JGI IMG/M metagenome (GOLD analysis project Ga0228633, IMG submission 182703) | Seawater microbial communities from Monterey Bay, California, United States - 41D | ecosystem: Environmental > Aquatic > Marine > Coastal | place: USA: California | collected 2016-11-13
CCAACCCCAACCCCAACCCCAAAAATATATTAAAGATATATAAAATTTCATTTTATAAATTATAAGTTATAAAATTTGATTAGAATAGTAATAATTTTAAATTTAAACAGTAAAATGAATGAAAATTTGAATCCTTATTGTTATCGTAGTGATAATTTATAGGTATGTAAATAAAATATATTTATTTATTAAAAGTTTACAGTCTAAATGTAAAAGCATAAAGTAAATCTTTCCAAAATAAATTATGAAGAATTCAAAGAAGTGTCTATATATGAAAGATTGAATTTGAATTATAAAGATAAAGATTAATAAAATACAGGTAGAATTAGAAAATTTCATGAATAAAGTATACATTTTATAATAAAAGCGCTAAAATTGGCCAAATAAAGAGATTAAATCATTTCTAATGATCCTTTAATTACTAATTAATATAGTGGCAGATATATCAAAAATAATAAAAGCTAATCATTTGGTAGTTTAGAAATTTAAGAAAATAAACTAAAATTTTAGCTAAGTGAAAGAAATTTAAGTGTCAGATAGTTCATAGAAAATGTATTAATTTTTAAAAATTCATTATATTTTTAAGAAAAAAGAATCATTATATAAAAAAATTAGGATAAATTTGAAATAATAAGAGACTAATAGAATTAAGGATTTAATTAAAAATGAATAAGATTATTAGAAATCTCATTAAAATGATATTAATAAAGATTAAAATTAAATTAATAGTTATATGAAAGAAGTAGAAGATACTGCAGATTAAATGTAATTAGTAATGATATAACAATAATTTTTAATATAAAATTTCTAATTTTTTATAATAAACTATCTAAACTTTTAATTTTAAATTAGAATTTTAGAAAGCTAAATTATATATTATAAAAAAGTAAAAATTTTATATTAAAAATAATAATATATAGAAATATGATGAATAATTGAAAATTAAAGAAGAAAATAATTAAGAAATGCAAAATCTAGAAGTATACATAGATAAATATTAAAATCAAATAAATAATTATCAAGAAGAATTAACTAAATTATCAATATATAAGGAATTTGTAGATAAATTGGGAGTATGATTTAATAATTCAGGCAAAATTTAGGCATATTATAAATGGAATAACTTAGAATAAAGATAAAAAAGAAGATAAAAAAGAAGATAAAAAAGAAGGATTTTTTATGACTGAAAATTAAATAGAAGATGATTAAAATGATTAGTTTATAATTCCTTTCAAAGATCCAAATTAAATAATATAAGTTTTAGAAGAAATTGAAGAGAAAAATGTTAATTTAATATAAAATACAAATAAAGCTGAAAATGATTTATACTTAATACTAAAAGAACATTAAAAACTAACTCATTAATATTAAGATATGAGAGATACAAATTAAAAAAAACTTACTTTTCTAAATAAAAAATAAAAAGTATAATATTTATAATTAGATAAAACAATAAAAAAACATAAAATTAAGACAGATGTAGTCTTTAGATACGAATAGTCTTTAGATGGAAGATAATATATATATAGATATGGTCAAAATTTCAAAATAGATTCGTGATATAAGCAAAGATGTTACTAAAAGCAATTTTTTAGAAAAAATATTTACAGTAGGCACTAATCTTGACATTTAAAAAATTTAAAAATTACTAAATGTACTTTTTTTTAATTTAAGTTAATTGAAAAATAATTGTATGATTTCAAAAATTTTTATAAGTAATTATAAGAATAAAATAATGGTCAAAATTTCTTAGTTAAAATTGAAAAATAATTAAAAGATAAATTCAAACAGTAATTATTATATTTCATATAATTATAATAAAAGGGTAAGAAAATAATAAGAAATGGAAGAATTAATTTTAATTAAAGAATAATAAAATCAAGATTAAGAAAATAAAAAAAATAAAGCAAAAATTAATAAATTGTATTATTTTAAAAATTTTAGTTAAGGGAGAAAAGTAATGAGTAAAGCTATCTTGGAAAAATAAAAAAAAGATATTTAAATTGAGAAATAAGACACAAGTCAAGATGATGATAAATATTTGAATCCTGTCTTTATTATAGGACAATGATAATAATTTTTCTAAAATGATGAATTATAAACCAATTTTTTTTAAAAATCTATTTTAGAGTATTATAATTTTAATATATAAATTTTAATAAATTGGCAAAAGAGAATATCTCATTTTTTTTATCAATAATACTCATTCTGCTAAAATTCTTAAAGATCTTAAAAAATCATGCTCAGATTATCGTATTAATTCAATTTTTGAAATAATTGACTTATCAAATTAGAATATTTATCAAATTTAAACTATAATTATTAATTTTTTTAATTCTCCTAAACAATATTTATATGATTATCACAAATATTAAAATAAATAAATCCCGATATTTTCATTTAAATTGACAATGATAATTATTAGTAAGATATTAAACGTCCTTATAGTAAAAATCCCTGAAATTATGTTATTTTAAAATTAAAAAGTGATTTTAAAACTTAGTTTTTTTTATATTTATAATACAAATAAATGAAATAGACAGATTCTATATTTTCAAAATCACCAGTAAGTAACCAGCGTTATTCATAATCTGAAAGATAAAAGCATTAATAAAAAGATTTGAATTATGAAAGTTTAAGACAATAATTGCAAATAGTAGGATTAGATAATTAATATGTTGATGATTCAAATTTAGATTAATTAACAAAAGGAGTATTTTTTATAAAATTAAGTAATAAATGAAATCTTTATTATTATTGAAAGCTTAATAATAGTAGAAAAATAATAGACCAAAAACATTTAACTTTAGAATATAAAATAAAATATTATAGCCTTTTTAATTCATTTCAGAAGAGGATTTTTAAATTCTAATGAATAAATCTGAAAAAATCAATAATATTGACATAAATGATTTATTCAAAATATATAAAACAAAATGTTAAGGTTTATTTTAAATTATTAAAGACAATAACATTGATTTTTTACCTGAATAAGCAGTTAAATTTTTAGAAAGATTCAAAATTAATTCAATAAACAATAATGTTCAATTAAATGAAGAAAATTTAGGGTATCATTCAAGTACTATTTTGTCGAAAATAATCAGTCAAAATAATAGTATTTTTCATTTGTAACTATAGAAAAATCAATTTGATTAAAAAAGTTTGATAAAAATTGTAAACTATTTAAAATAATTAAATAATTTATTAAGGCAAAAGCTTTATCAGTAAACAAATCAATAATATCAATAGATTTATCTTCAAATAGTTTAAGACCATAAGATATTTAAACATTTTTAGAAATAATACAGAATAATAAAACATTAGTAAAATTAGATTTCAAAAGTATGATGGGCCAATTTAGAAATAAAATAGCAGATACTTTTGAATTTAAAAGATATTTATAATTGAATGAAAGTTTACAATTTTTATGTGTATCAAGAACAAATTTAAATTTAGTATAAATATAATAAATTTTTAGAAAGGATTATAATATATTTTATAAGGAATTTCTTATAATAATTCCTTAGTATAATTGGATGTATCATGCAATCATTTAGGACCATAAACTAGTCATTTTATATTGAAATATATGAAGAAATCTACTTTATAAGATTTAAATCTGAGCGAAAATGATCTAACAAATTAAGGAATTAACAATTTAGTGCATTTATATATAGAGAATCCATATTTTTTAAAGATTCTTAATTTATCATCAAATCATGTAAATACTTTATAATTTAGATAAATACTGATGGATTAAAGTAATTGTTTTCGTAATTAAATACAAATGAATCATTAGAAAAACTAATATTAAATAATAATCCTTTTAGTGAAAAAGAAATATTTGATTGTCTTGCATTATTTTTAAAAAAAAATAGAAAATTGAAATAGCTACACTTATAACATTGTAGACTGAACATAAATAATATCGAGTTAATAGTAGAAAGGTAATAAAAATATATTTAGCCTATCAGTAAATCAATCACTAACACATTTGAATTTAAGTGAAAATGCACTATAAAATTATGGAGTTTCTTATATTAGTGATGGCATTAAAACTAATAAATGTCTGAAATATCTATTTATAGCTAGATGCAAAATTGGAGATGAAGTTTTTTATTTATTAAAATTATAGGGAGGATAAAAAATTGCTTAAGCTTGGCTCTTGAATAAAACTTTAAAAAGCATTGATTTTCATTCTAATAGTCTTTAAGATGAAGCTGGATTACAAATCATTAAAGCTATTCTAAATAATCAAAATATATAGAAAATTAATCTCAATAGAAATCTCATATCTTATAAATTATAATAAGAGATTTATAAATTCTTAAAATAAAATATATACTTAAAAGATCAAAAAAGACCTCAAATCATTAAAGAAAAAGTTTCTAATTTAAAAGAGTTTGAGATGCAAAAATATGACTAATTTGATATTAAAAATCAACTATACTTATAATAAAAATAAAAATAAGATACTATTAATCAAATTCAAAATAAATATAAATAGGAAAATGTATTTTTATTTATAATTTTTAACTATTATTTAACATTTATTCAATTATCAAAATTATGTAATACCGTAAATCTTCATATTTTATGAACCCCCTAACTTGGCCTATTTGATCCTAAGTTTTTTTCCAAAAATCGTCAAATCCTTATAATAAAAAACTTTTTTAGATACTTAATACTTAAAAATAATCTTTTTTAAATATCTGAAAAAGATGTTTAATTAAAAAGGTTATTAATAGATGAGTATTTACGGTATATTGAATAAAAAATTTTAAAAAAATAAAATTTTATAAAAATTTTATAAAAATTAGGATGAATAAAATAATATTTATAATGAATTAGAAGAATATTCTATATAATTGAAATTTTAAGAATAAAAATCAGTAAATTAAGTAAAAGATATAGATGTAGATATAGAAGATGAGATAAATTTAGTATAAAAATAATTATAAGACATAGAAAAAGAAGAATGTAAAATTTAATCTTAAGCTAGACATTTAAAAGATGAAAAGGAAAGATTGATAAAAATTAAATTTGTACAATTCTATATAAATTAGGAAAATCAATTGGTTTAAAAGAATGTAATTGAATAAGAATAACTACAATTATAAGAGATATTAAAAAAATCAAATTATTTACTAGCTGAATAATAATCATATAAAAATCAAATAGAAAGACTTAAAAATAAAATAGATGAGAAATTAACTAAATAATTTCAATTAAAAACGAATAAAAGAAAAAGTAAAATTTGACTATAATAATTTTAAAAAATTATAATTTTTTATAAATCAATCTGAATCACTAGATAAATCATACATTTTGAAACTTTTTGAGAAGTTTTAATTCATAATACTAGCAATTCTATCTAATTCTTATTTATCACTTTATTTCAATTTTTCTTCTAATTTTTTAAAGGACAATGATTTTTATAATATTGGAAAAGTTGGTCTATCACCAGATTAAATGGCTTCAGATTTTATTACAGAAGATTTTTCAAATTAATCCTCTTCAATTCTATTTTCAATATTAGCTATATTTAATTTATATTAATTAATATCGTTATAATTTTGATTATTTTGATTGTTTTGATTATTTTGATTGTTTTGATTGTTTTGATTATTTTGATTGTTTTGATTGTTTTGAAAAGGATTTATATCTTATTGAAATTAGCCTAATAATAAATTAAAATAATAATATTATTATATACTTTTATTTCCAACTGTAAAAGAACCTAATGATTTTAAATTGCAGTCTAAATCTATCTATAATTATGACAATTATTCTAAGGTATTATTCGCATACTATGATTACTATTTACTATATTTTAATGGAATATGATTTAATTTTTAACTTTTATATAAATTTTCATTTAATTTTTAACTTTTGTATATTTTCTCATTTTAGCTTAATTCTTATAATGTTTTTTTTATGTTCTAATAAATATCTGTATTAATACAAGATTCTTAAAAATCATTGGTTTAAAAATCACCTTAAGTTCTAGAATCTATTTTTATTCTTAAATTATAATTGAAATTACTTTAAATATGAATTAGTTTAAGTGCCATTTTATTTTATTGGTATATCAAAACAATTTTCAGTTTCTTACTAAATATTACATATATCTATCAAAGCTTCACCAATAATTTCATTGGATGATAAATTCTATTCTAAATTATAGCTATATTTTTTTGAATAAACCAAAAATAGTAGTTATTTTTAATCTGTAGTAACAAAAAATTTCTCCTAAAATTACGGATTAGATTATCTTGAGATAGATTATGTTTAAATTTTTAATGCACTACATTCAATATAACTGTTTGGTGGAATTCCTATGAATGATAATATTATTACCTTTATTCAATTAGTGTATATTTTAAGCACTTAGTATTGATATAATGAATTTCTGATTAGATTTATTTATAAATGTTTTTTATTATTCTTAATAAGATAAACCTTCATCTTATTAATTTTATTATTGTATTTAATTTATAAATAATATGTAATCAAAACAAAATTATAATTTATATATTTAACAAACAGAATCTAATTTATTGTTTGATTGAAATTATTTCATAAATTCAGAGTCAATATCCTAATATAATAAAATTATAACATTTATACTGTCTTCATATAAAATAAGTATTCTTTTTGCATCATCATAATCTATATGTCCTTAATTTTAATAATCATAGAATTAAAACTCTTTTATTAAATTTTATATAAGATTTTTATCTTAAATTTATTATGTGATATTTTCTTAATATTTTATCATATTTTATTCAAATTTTAATTTTTTTAATTTATTAATTTCCTTTTAAGATAAATGATCTTTATTAAGTATAATTTATAAAAATTAATTATTATCTTCATCATCGTCATATATTGTATTTATAACAATTTATAATCTTTATTTTATAACATTAGAATTTTCAATTCCAATTAAATTAAAATATTATTATATTCTTTAATTTTAATCATTCTATATTATTATAATATTACCTATAATATAAAATCTTTTATCTTTATTTTACTATAAGCATACAAATTATCTTGGTCCTTTTCTTTACTGAATATCTTTATTTCAAAATCATCATTTAATTCATTACTATTATTTATCTAAATCACAAAATTACAATTATCTAATATTGTATTTTTATTATTTTATAAACTATATATTTAACTTATATAATTCTAATTTAATATTGATATTTAAAGATAAATTGTTTTTTTATTCTCTTTTTAAAAACTTTTTTCCATAAAATTTAGAATCTAATTTATAGATATTATCATGTTAATTTTCTATTTATTTTATACATTCATTATTCTTTCATCATATGAAATAGATGTTTTTGTACTTCCAATAAATATGTTATCTATAGAAAATAAAGGTATTTCCCCTTATATTCCTTAATTACTTGTTATAAGATCTATTAAAGGCACTTTAGCAGTTCCAAGAATTTCCTTTAATAATAAATTATGTTAATAAGTTGATTAATATTATTACAATTTATTAATTTTCATCTTCTATGCATAATTCTAATAAAGCGCAATTATATTTGAAATATTCTAAAATTTATTGATTTAATTGAATTTAAAGTGAATTTTAATAATTGATATTATATTGTAATTCATTTTTGACTTAATTTGATTAAACAATAAATTCTGTTAATGTTTAGTCATTATAAAATAGATTTAATCTTAAAAATGAGCTAAAATTGAAATTTGGTCTTTATTATAAGTAATAAACATTATTAAATTATATTGATATTTATCCATTTTTTGGTAAATATCTTTCCATTCTTATTTCTTTTTATAAAATAACACTATCAAATGATGGTTCACATTTATAACCTAATAAAAACAAAATTCATACTTAATTAAACTTAAACTAATCCAAAATACTCATTATTTTTCTTATACATCACCAATCTTTATGAATTTTTATTTTTATTTATCTTTAATTCTTTAAAATCTATATCTTTCTATAAATCAATTAAATCTGGTAGCGGAATTATTGTTTATGCTATTTATATATCTTAATAATCATCTTTTTATATCAATTGTATTATTATTCCTTTTTCTTAATTTTTGAAATGATTTTATATTGTTTCTTATACTGACAATGTAAATTTGTGATGTGATTTTATTGATAGATTTATATTTTTTTCATTTAGATTAAAAGAATTACTTTCTATTTATTTTTCTGATGTTGGAAATATATATCGAATGATAAACTTCTAATCTTAATATTTTTGTAAATTAAAATCAAATAATTTTAATATGTTTATCTTAAATTTATGAATTAAAAATTTGTGCTCTTATATTTCTTATTTCTACTCTTATATTTCCTCTTATTTTTCAATAATTTCTTAAAAATCTACATTAGGTCCATAACTTTTTTTTAATATCTATTATTCAATCTTAAATTTTATATATTAACCAATTTTTCTTGTACACTTTAACTTATATTACTATCTATATCTTTTATTTTATTTTCATCCGTTATTACTAAACTTATGTTACTATCTATATTATTTCTAAAAATTAAAATATAATTCAGTTATGGTTAGAAATTTTCATTTATAAAATTTATATAATTTATTTTATTAATAAAATTACTTATTATTTAATAAATTAGCTAAATTTTCCATTTCATCATCAAAAGGAATTACTTCGCTATGAGTCATACTTTAGTTTTGAATTTTATTTAAATAATTCTAATAATAATAATAATACATAAAAATTTTAAAATTAAACAATTAAAGTTTTTTAAGAGTCTTATTAAGATAAACTAAAAATGACTAATAAGCTATCCCATAAGGTAGATTATATGCCAATTTCTTATAAATGTTGATTAATTTCATAAACATTAATTTAATCTTCTTATTATTTTAATAAATCTAGTCTTATTTTGTTTTATTTTGAAATTATAGATAAATAATGATTCCATTTTTAAATAAATATTCCTTCATTAGGCTATATGTATGTAATTTCATTATTATTTTCAAGCTATCTAAAGTAATCTGATAAATTTGAAATAAATATATATTAATCATTATCAAATTAAATCAATAATTAAACCACTTTTTATATATCTTCATTATCAATTTTCTATAATCTTAATATCTATATAAATTTTTATCTTTATATAAATCCAAATTCACTATCTTTTAAAAATAACTTTTCAAGCTCTTTTGCTGATTTATTAAACACTTATTTCATATTTTATAATATCTATTCATAACTGTCTCTTATTAACTATTCTTATTAGCAATATTATTAGAAACTAGATGAAAAAATATTTGTTTATATTTCTATCAAATTAATAATAATATATAATTTAAACCTTATTTTTCATAGAAATTAAAAAATTTAAGTATTTGACCTATTTTGGATTATTACTATTAAAAATTTTGTATAAATTCTATGAAAACTTCAATTTTGATATTTTCATTATTTAATATTTATTTTAATTAAGGTTAATAGTTTTATTAATTTCTTCTTATTTCTTCAAAAAAGATTAAAACAGTTTACAAAATTGACTAAATTTCATTTTGGGATAAATTTTTATAATCATCAAAATTAACTTTATTTACTTGATCTTAGATCTTTTACTATTAATCATTCTTAATGTTTTAAATATTTTCATTATCTTTTAATTATAAAAATATTACCCATTTATAAAAAACTTTATTCAACTTTTTAAGGAATTTCTTAATTTACATTATCTAAATTTTATTATCCAAAATTATTTTATTATTCAACTTAATTTTATTTTAATTATCTTTCTAACTTATTAATTTATCCTGCTGTTCCTATAGAAAACATAATAGTAAGTTCCCCAATTGGTTAATTTCTTTTTAATTCTTAAATATTTTATTCGCCATCAAAAAGCATTAAACTGTTTAAATTTTGTTTAAAAATCTTATTCACATTTCCATCATCATCAAATATTCCATCAGTTAATAATTATAGTCTAACCAATCCAATTAATTTATCTTAAGGTACTTTTTACCATATTTCTAAAAGAAATGGTCTATTTAAATTCTCTTCTTAAATCATGAAATTTAGTTTATGATCAATATTTTGACTCTCTTTTACTGTATATAAATCTGTTTATATTGATTCTCCACTAAATATTTTATATCTTATAAATATATCTTATTTTTCACTATTATATATATTTATTTTATTTATAAACAAAAATGCTTATAAATACACACTTTAATTATATTATTTTTCATTTTCTTTTTATGGTATGTTATCCTAAGAATTTAGCATTTAAGCACTTATTTTTAATGTACCTATAGATTATTTATTTTCTATTTTTTTTAAATCTCTTTGATTTTGATTTTAATTTTAGTTTTAATTATCTTAACCTATTTTATCTATCGGCATTTAAGTTTCGAAATCTATATAATAATTCTATTTTATATTTGAGTCATCAAAACATTTTAAATCCCAAACAGCATTTCCTATTTCTTAATTATATTTATCCTATTTTGAAATAATTCTAAATTTAATTTATTATTGAAGCAAATCTTCAGCCATTATATTAACTTAAAAAGGTAAATCTTATAAAAATACCAAATTATTGTCTGAATCTTTTTTTTTAACAATTTATATTAGATTTTTATCTGGAAACATACATTCTAGACAAATTTCTTTGTCTTTTAGATATTAAAAGACTTATTCGTTCAAACAATTGAATTCTTACACTTATAATTTTACCATATCATCTTCCTCATTCTATTCTATGTATATATCTTCAACTTATTACTATTTTATATCTAATATTTATTATTTTAACCTTATTTTATCATTTTTGCCTAATCTACATTTACTGCTATTGTTTATAAATCATAATTATTTGAATTAGGATTTAAATAGTTTCCTGGAAAATCATTTTTTTATGTTGGAAATTAATCTTAATTTTCTTTTTAATCTAATAGTCTTTTTTATATATTTTTTCCTCTATTCAATAACTTTTTAATAATAATAAATTACATTTTATATTTTATTATCAACGTCATTATTAATTTTAACTTCTTTAATTTCTTTAATTTCATTAACTTCTTTAATTTCTTTAATTTCTTACTTAACTACTTACTTTTCTTACTATTACTATTCATTTTAATATTTATCAATATTATAAATTTCATTATTACTTTAACTTACAATTGATTAGCTTAAAAGTTCACTTATTGAAGAGGATTTCTATTTAATATCAAAATTGAGATTAATTAATAATGATATTTATCCTAAAATTGGTAATTCAGGTTTATTATTGATATTTTCGATATTAAAAAGAATTTCTTTATTTTTCAAAGAGTCTAAATTAGAATATTATAAAAAGTCAATAAAGAAGTTTCCTATAGGTTTTCCATTTCTTTAATCTTAAAGAATAAATTTAAGTTTTTTCATATCAGTGAGATATTTTTTGAATTTTTATTAAGATGTGACTATTTAAAACATGCATAAATCAGGAAAATCTAATAAAGTACTTTCTAAAGTTCTTAATTATTTATAAGATACCTTATATATGAACTATCCTATTCACTTTACCCCCAAAATTTTATTTTAACCATTAAATTTTAATTTAATGTCTTATTTATCCATTTTATTCTACCAATTTATATTGTTAATTAACCAAGAATTCCTTCTTTTTTTATATCAGCTCCTGGTGGTAATACTTTTATTTAACTTACTTCTAGAGATTATGAACTTGACATTTTTTAAATATTAGTAATTAATTTTTTTAAAAAATTTATAATATCAAAATAGATTTTTTCTTACAATTTACGCACCATAAATATTATTTTTAAATGCAAATTATAAAATTTACTTTCCTAATACATATATAGGAAAAAGCAAAAAAATATATTAAGTATAAGCCTCTTTAATTTTCTCTGAAAGTTTAGGAGAAAATCTTATTATAATATAATTACATAAAATCTTAAATTTTATCAACATAAAGTTCAAGAATAATTTCAACATGATCAACACTTTAAGATTAAAGACTCTATATTTCTTAACTTTTAATTAATATAGTTTCTTTAATTTATAATAAAAATACCATTTCTACTATATATACTATTAAATATTTAAAATGGTTAATATTTTGCATCTAGTAATACATTTTATATTGTTTTATTATTTTGATTATGAACATATTAACTATTAATTAATAATTAATATATTATAATACATTTTTAAGGTAATTTTAGATTTTTCAAAAAAATTTAGCTTAAATCATAAATTGTGGATAATTAATATATATTTACAAATGAATATTAATGAATTTTAAAATATTATTTTTTGATAAATACTTTATATAAAAATTGATATAAATTACTTTTATAAAATGATTGAGCTTTAATGAAATCTTAGATCACTACTAATTTTAAATTTTCTTAATCCATTTTAATCAAAATGTTGAAAATAAAGTAAAGTTTACATTTATAATTTCACAGGTTCTTCATAACCTATTTTTACTGGGATAAATAACTTTATATTTTTCAATTTTTTTGAATTTTATATTTTTATTTTTGTTAAAAAACCATCATTAAGCCCATCTAATTCCTTATCTATTATTTATGTTTCTATCTTTTTCAAATTCAAATTATTTTAAAAAAAATATTCACTTTCTTCATAACTCGAATATTGATATTCTAAATTGTCAAAATCTTAAGCATAAATCAATATTTCTGGAATTATATTCATAAATGGTTACTAATATTAAATTTTATGAGCAATCCAAAAATCTATAATAAAATTTATTTACCATCTGTAAAAGAGGCAAAACCTAATGGTAATATAAGAATCAAAATGAAAACCAATGTCGTGAATATGTGAGATAAAGAATATTTTTTTCCATAATATTAAATTGAAATTTTTTCTCGGAAAATTGTTATCATTTAAATTTTAAAATAAATTCCAATAAATAATTATTATGATATTATTAATATAAATAATATATGATTGAGTTTAATTAAATATTTCTTTATAATTCTTTTTTTTTTTAAAATTATATAG
>Ga0228633_1000351_pt1 | contig 13030 bp, 18 predicted proteins | sample 41DmetaG_FD_182703 | JGI IMG/M metagenome (GOLD analysis project Ga0228633, IMG submission 182703) | Seawater microbial communities from Monterey Bay, California, United States - 41D | ecosystem: Environmental > Aquatic > Marine > Coastal | place: USA: California | collected 2016-11-13
TTTGATTGTAATAACTTATTTACTCCTCTAACAGAATCGTAAATACTGTGATTATATGGTTGGCTTCTTGATTTTGTCCAAACCAAATCAGGGGTAAATGCCATTCCGAGAAAGCTTACGTTTGTAGGTGTTCCGTTGTAGCCTGTATATGTTATATTTTGAGGAGTTCCATTATAATTTCCTGTTTCATCATTAGCATTCCCATCAAATTTATAATGCAATAAAAGATTGTTAGTTGGTATGTTCGCTTCGATTGCTAAATCAGATATTTGTTGACTTGTTAATTAAGCCGAATACATTCTAACTTGGTCTGCCCTACCATTGAAACCATAAGCAGTGTTTCTTAAATCATAACCAATATAAAATGGGGAAGTATTTGTAAAAGTAAGTGTTGCAAGACTAACAGAACCAAATTCAACTCCATTATAATATCCTTTGAGCAAACCCCCTGAAGTATAACTAAACGCTAAATGAAACCAAGTATCTGTAGGAATATTGTTTTTAACTACATTAACATTTGCTGTACCATCATAAATTTGAACTTTTAAATCGTCTGATAATGGATTACCATAGAATGTATTTATCATTGGATTTGGCAAACCTGTTGATAGTGAATTAAATATTCTTGCAGGACTTTGCCCTGTTGGGATATATAACCATAAAGATGCAGTAAAAGAATTATAAGTAGGCACTAAATTAGTATTTATTCTACCATTGGTTGAATTAAATATAGCAGCATTATTAAATTTACCATCTACTCCATCTGTATCATTAGCATCCTCATCTAACTCATATAAAGCAACACCTGAACCATCATCAAAGAAATCCGTAACTGAATTTTCAGCATCTCCGTATTCTTCGTCCGCTAATTGTCCTGCTTCTCCACTATCTAATGCTCTGTTAAAGATTCTTACTTGGTCTATTTTGCCAAGCCAATAAAGTGTATTACTACTTCTTGAGCCAATTCTTTGAATTGTTGAAGTTAAGTTTAAACCACCTGCTGATGATGTGCCTGATGCTGCTTCTACACCATCAATATAAATTTTGCATCCATCAGTAACAGTAGTGTTTGGAAAAACATAAGTTATATTATGCCAAGTATTGATAGATATATCCCCTAATGTTGATTGTATAAAGAAATATGTCGTACCTCCTGCATAAATCCTAAAATAAACAATACCATTTTGTATAAAACTTTCAGCATCATATGTACTATTTTCAAAATCGAATACAGACTTTGCTGTTGTTATATTTGAAGTATTAACCCAAAAACTTAAAGAAAATGCTCCTGTAATTATACTATTACCCAAATTTATATAACTACTACTCCCATTAAAAGCAGCACCTTTTCTAATATACCCTGTTATCTTTTGTGTACCTCCGTTTCCTGTATAGGTTACAGTTTCAAAGTTCTCTAAAGGGTCGAATACCGCAGGTGCAGCTGCCCCTGTATTAACTAATCTTTTTCCAACCATTATATAAAGCTTGGTAGTTGATATTCCGCAACCTCTGCTTGTGTTGTTAATGCATTAATTGCTGTTTCGTGTGTATTACAGTCTATATTGAGCTGTGCTCTTTTATCTATAACGTTTTGCGGGACTGCTGTTTCTAATGCTGTAAGTCTTATATAATACCAATCTGTTTTAGAAAGCTCAGTGTTATATATAGACTTTAAAGAAGTTATTTTATTAGCCTTCATCTCATCAAGGGTCTGAGTCCATACCTTGTCAATAACAGGGTATGTGAATACAGAAGCATCAGCGTCCCATTCGATGTCTCCTAAGTTTTGTGTTGAATTATTATACTCAGGCGTTACTACAGGATAAAATCCATAAGAAGATCCATCTGTGATGTTTAAATGCGTTCCATTTTCATCTGTCCATACTTTTGGTAAGGCAGTGAACTTTTTAATCGCTCCTTCGTGTTGTATTGCTATCATACTGCTTGTTGACTAATTGATGCCCACTGTTCGGTTGCACCGTTGGTTGATACTATTTGAATAAGGTTTGATACTGTTCCGTCATACGTTCCAGATATAACTTTAACTGATGCTGGAAGTGTTAAAGCAAAGTCTCCTGTTATTACTAAGTCCTTAACCATTCCTGTGGATACGTTTGAAAATGTCAATGTATCATCAGCTGGTAATGTTTTTGTAAACACTTGTGCTGTGCTAAAGTCTACATCGCTTGCAGATATTGCAGCAGCTTCTGTGAACTCGCTTCCAAGTTTATCGTACGATACAGCATTGTCATTTAATACTGCTGATGTTACTTTAGTTAATGCCATTGTTTTTTATTTTTAATTATTTTATTTTTATAAATAACGGTTGCCCAGAATCTGGGTCTGTTCTAGCTGTAGCATCTCCAACAGTATTACTCATTTCATACTCTATAATTGCACCAGCATTGTTTCCTTTTATTATTCTACTCCCAATAACATCTATACCCTTAGCAGTTGGAAGTCCTGCATATCTTGTTCCTGTATAAGTTCCATCGGTGTTGTATGCATATGCACTTCCGTTGCCCCTATTTACAATTATTTTTTGAAAAGTAGTAGAATATCCAAGCCCTATGAGTTGTTGAGGGGAAATTTCAGTAGCAACACTAAAGTTAAAACCTGTATAAGTACCAGCAGATGAATATTCATAAACTCTTCGAGAGGTTTCGTGACCAACGTAATAAACGTCTAAGTCTGAATTATGTGCAATAGGACGTTGTCCACGAGTAACCTGTGGTGTTGTAAAGCTAAATCCTGTTCCTGTCAAGGCGGCAGCTGTGACTTCTGTCACGACATAGCTAAAAGTGTTAGGGGGTCGCATTATCGTGTTATTAGTTGCATTATAACCAAGATAATTTTCATTTCCTGAGGAAGCTCCAGCTTGAGCAATTTGGGCACCTGTAGTTCCATCAAACTTTACTATTGTATTACCAAAATCTAGTGCTATAAAGTAGTCAGTTCCATCAGAAGCTACTCCTCTGAACGCACCTGCATTAGCACCTGTAAGAGTTGTTGTTTTAACAATACCTGCTGGTCCTCCTGTTGCGTTAGGATAGTTGTTAGCACTATCAATTAGAGTATTACCAGTTTTTAACCAATAATCTCCGTTTGGATGTGTGTATAATCCCGTTGTAGCATCATAACCAGCAGGATTACCTGTGGTAGTTACCGAAAATGGGGCATATGAATTTACAGGTATGCCTGTGCCTGTAGCTCCGCCTCCTGTAGCTAATTCTAAATTCCCTAAATAAATTGACATAATATTATTGGTTTAATGTTGGTTTTGTTAACGGAAAATTGCTTGTACTGGGCCAATTTCTTAGCTCTTGTCTATATGATAATATATTTGTATTATTAGGATGATCAGCTAATAAAGATAAAGTATCAGTATTTTTTAATTCTTGATCTCTCCATCTTTTAGCTTCAATAGCCAAGGTTGCCACTTTTATTTCTTCTTCTGTAGGATCATCAACCATAACATTTTCCTCCGTTATAGTCTTATCAACAGTGCCTCCGTTATGTAGTGTAAATTTAATTACATCGCCCACTTGATAATAAGCTTGGTTCTCTTCATCGTAAACCCTGCCTATAGCTGTTAAATTCTCAATGCTTCTAAATCCCATTAATATTTTTTTTTACGGTGTTGTTATATATATTGTTGATGAGTCATACGACCCTAATGCATCATATGCCGCTTGCGTTAAAGTAACAGTTTTTATAATACTACTATTCACTTTTGTAGAATCTACAGCACCGGTTGAAATTGTTAATACAGTTGAACCAGTTACATCACCCGTATGTGTTTGATTATAAAGATTAGTTAACCCTTCAGATATATCGTCTGAATCTAACACTACATCACCACTCTGTGTATTGACGCTATTTACCGGACTTGATGTTACATTAGCAACGGTCCCCACTGTAACAACTTCAATACTATAACCGCTTAATGGTGCTGTAACAAATGTTAAAGTTGTTCCACTTATAGAATACTGATCTTTTTCTTGATATACTCCTTGTATGAACACAAAAGATGTATCAACATCTACTGCTTGTGTTAAATCGAAATCCCTTAGCGACCCTGTCCCAGTAAACTGGTTACTATTCAATGTTGAATAAGTAGCAGCTGTAAAATGTACGACCTCTATTGCGCTACCACTTGGAGGTGCGGTGGAAAAAGTGATAGTTGTTCCAGAAGTCGTATAATTGTCTTTAGACTGATAAACTCCGTCTATGTATACTTGTGTAACGTTTTCATCAGAAACGTCCTTAGAAGCCGTGAAATCGACTGTAGAAGCGTCTCCTGTAAATGTATCTGTATATACTTTTGAAAGAACAGATATGAAGTGTACAACTTCAACTTCTGCTCCAGCAGGAACTCCTGTTGAAAATGTGATTACAGATCCGCTTGTAGTATAATTACTTTTAGCTTGATATACCCCATCAATATACACTTGTGTATTACTTGATGCTGTTATATCAGATGATATTGTAAATGCTTGTTGATTAGCTGTAGCAGTTACTACATCTCTTTCAATTGAAAGTTCTACCCCTCCCTCACCGCCAGCGGCTGCAACGTCTCCGTTTTTCCAGTAGTTATTTGTTGCATCCCAAACTAATGCTTGTCCATCTGTTTTAGTAGATGTAGTTACATTAGATATGTTTTCTACAGTATGACTTGTGGCTGTTGCAACACCATTTGAATTACCAAGCCATAGCTGGTCTTGAGGTATATTAGGTACATCATTTGTTCTTCCAGCACCAAAAACTTCAATGCTTCCGTTTGAAGGGTGTACCTTAATTATCTGTCCTACTCTTTGTATTAAAGCAGTGCCTGTTGGTTTAGTGCCTGTGAATCCGCCATTTGTTCCAACCCATATCGGATCTCCCTCTGTGTAGCCACTTGTAGAAAACCCTGATGCTCTACCAAAAGCTACTGCATCCCCTTCAGCTTCATCTGCGATTTGTTCAATAAGAATCCCAACTGCTGGCATTGTAGAAGCAGCACTATTATCTGCAACATCCACTTCTAATACGTTTCCTGATGGGGGATTTGCTGTAGGTGCAACTCTAACAAGAGTACCTGCGTTTAAAGTTCCTCCAGAAACATTCTTAACAGTTAGTGTTATTTTAAGAGCAGCATCAGCTGTTCCGGCGGCTACAGTTCCAAATGAAAGATTACCTGCACCATCTGTAACAATCGCTTGCCCAGTCGTACCGTCTACTGATGGTAACGTATACTCATCATTTATCGTTATGTTATTCAGGAAACGATTCGCCATAATTTAAATTATAATTTTTGAATAAGTACTCTTATATCATTTGATGCGGGAGCACTAGCAAATGTTACAGTTACTTGATTTATTGTGTTTCTTACAACATCTGCATAAACAGTATCATTAGAAGAAACATCATATAATTGAACAATAACATCTTTCGTGCCTAAACTGTGCGTTACTCCGTAAGCCAACGTAACACCATCCCCTATAGAGGTTTTAAAAGTAAAATCACTCAGATTTACTGCAATATCATATGTTTTAATTCTGTTATCTGTGCCTGAAAGTGTTTCTGTAACTGTAACGCCGCTAGCTCCAGTTTCTTGCACAATAACATCTTCTACTGAGTCCGCGTATGTTGCGAGCCTTTCGTAAGTGCCAGAGTTTTGTTGTATTTTCCAAGAAAGTGTGCTTTCATCCCAAATGAGACTTCTGTTATCTGATGTGCCTCTTTCTACTTCAATACCAGCATCTTGAGTTGGAGATCCTGTTTCATCCGCATTTAATACAATTATATTGTCGCCAATTTCTACTGTATTTGAATTAACAGTTGTAGTTGTACCATTTACAGTTAGATCACCTTGAATAATAGTATCACCTGCAATTTGAACAGAATCACTAGTTGTGGTACCTAAAGTAACGCTGCCATCAACATCTAAGTCATTAGTAACAGTTAGATCATTTCCGATAGTAACATCGTCTGGTAAACCAATAGTTACTGTTCCAGCGTCTCCAGCAGTCTGTCCTGTGCCATCCGTTGTAACTTCAATTTCATTAGCAGTTCCATCAAATGTTACGCTTATTCCGCCTATTGAGGTTGCAACATGGTCAAATATTTGATCACCTGTAGCAAGAGCTGTTCCTCCGTTAGTTACAGCTGCGGTTATAGTATCTAGCCTTGGGTTTGGACCATTAGGATCTGTAACACTAATAGTTGACGTCGTGGTGGTATTTACACTTTTGATGTCTCCAGATGCATCTATCCAATTTGTTCCGTCATAGAATAAAAGTTTTTGGTCGGTAGAATTGTAGTATATCTGTCCCTCTACAGGATTGCTAGGGTTGGAAGCTAAAACGTGAATGACTCCATTCTGAAGTTCATTCTTGTTTAAATTTATACTACTTAAATAATTTATTGCCATTTCTTTTTTAGTTTAAATATGCGTTTCCAGTAATGTTTGCTGAAAAAGTAAGCGTTAATTGATTTGTGCTGTTGTATGTTATATCTCCTACTATTATATTACCTAGTGTATCAACTACAGTAACCGATGGTATTTTTCCTAAGTTATGATTTATAACCCATGTAGAAGAAGACGATTGTTGTAAGAAAGTAAATTCTTTATCTCCTGCAGCTGAGCCTTCTACAATACCATAATATTTATTTTTTTCTAGTATTCCGTTGCCTTCTTGAAAACTTAAAGTAGCATCAAAAAATGTGGGCTCCCCCGTTCTTTCTACTAAAGTTGTTAAATTGTATTTAGCAAATTGATTTATATCTGATAAATTATATATAAATATTGTTTTACTAGATAAATATTCTAAAAAATCTTCAACATTTATTTCTGCTGAATTTGATTTACTAATTACAATGTTAGATACTGCTGAAAATGCTGTATTTTCTCCGTAGCCATCTGCAAAAGAAATTGAACCAATTCTTCTGCCTGCTGGACTACCAGCATAAAATAAAAAAGGTATTTGACCACCAACACCAATTTTACCAGATTGATTAAAATTATTAGCAAGTCCTTGAGCTGTAAAGTTTCTAGTTTTATTAGTTTGGCTATCAGTACCAATCCATTTGTCTCCATCCTGAATAGTTGGGTCTATTAAATACGTACTTATTTTAGCCATTATTTATTTGTGTTTGTTATTGCCAAAAACTTTTTCCACTCCTCGCGATCCGAAATATCCTCCAATCACTATCGATAATAAGCCTGTAATAGAATCTAAAGGATACCCCATATACCAACCGGCAACATAACTTATTGTTAAAAAAACCAAAACTAATGGTCTTACGTTAGAAGCCAGCCAAGAGCCACTTCTTGCGTCAGCAACCCATCTTCTGGTTGTGCCATCTATTTCGGCACGTTCTGCTTTTAGTTTTTCAAGAGCAATTTCCTTATCATCTTCGCTCATTCCTGAGCCGCCAATAATAGCTTCAATAACAGAACCAACGGGTGTGTCTCCGGCAATAGCGCCAACAACACTAGGTATTTTTTCTAATAAAAATTTACCAACCCCTGTTTCTTTAAACTTTTTTTTGGGGGTGGACATTATTTTTTTCTACCTTTTCTTTTTGTTTTAAAAGCGTCAGGAATATCATCAATTTGATTTCCTACTTCTTTAATAGCTTCTTTTATATCTGCAATTTCTTCGGCTAGTCTAGTTTTAATAATACCAGCTTTTTCTTTAATTTCTTCGGCTTTAGCTTCAAGTGAATCTGCCTTGAAGTCTTTGTCTTTATCTTTTATTACGCCTTTATGCAACATAATAACGTATGCTAAGGCTAATGATAGTACTAAATTTAATATTAAACTAATTGTAATCATAATTTTACTTTTTATATGGAAATATTTTATTTAACGCATCTTTTCGACCTTCACATCCGCAAGGTATATTTAAACCTTTAGAAACTTTTTCTGTCATTGTTTTTATACCAGTTGCTTTTGTTATTTTCTCTATTGAATCTCCAAGACCTTTTGATTTCATTTTTTTCTTTTTAAAGATTTAACTCTTCTAGGTTTACCAGCCGGTTGGCCTAACCGTTTCTTTTCTGCTATTTTTTTTCTTTTTTCAGCTGAAGACATTTCTGAAGCTGTTTTTGGTGTTTTAGAAGAAACTCTTTTTTTAGGGCGGCAATATGGTACGCCTCTTTTTTCGCCTTTTGTTCTACCACATGGCTTGCCAGTACGGACGTCAATCCACTGTTCTTTAAACCATCTTTTTAGGCTAGCACCTTTTTTACTTTTTCTTACTGCCATTACCCCAATTTTTTGCACCAACTTTACGGCACTTAGCTATTGCACCACTCGCATAAGCTGATGGAAATACTTTATATTTTCTTTTTACCTTATGATAGCATGCATCTTTAGCCATTATTTTCTTTTTTTCTTTTTTAACAATTTAAAATCAGCTCCTGTGATTTTATTAAATGGTTTTGCCATTGAGGCAATACGCTTTTGTTTTGGTGATAGTTTTTTCATAATATTAACAGTTCCATTTACGTCTTGCGGCTTTTCCTCTTTCTGATGTCCAACTTTTAGATCTAGCACAAAATGCTTTTCTTCTTTTCCAAGCTTTACTTCCTTTCTTTAATTTAGAAGGAGGTGTAGTTACAGCTGTTTTTAATTTACTTCCAGGATTATCTTTTCTGTACTTAGCAACACCTTTAGCGGTCATTCCGCCGCCAGCTTTTTTACCAGTACCTTTGCCTTTTTTTACTTTAGCATAATATCCTAAAGACTTTTTCTTTGAGGGGGCATTTTTGCTAGGCATTACTTTTTCTTTTTAGCTTTTTTGCCATATTTTGATTTATAGCTTTTTTTAACTTTTAGTCCCCCACCTTTTTTACTTGTTCCTGGCATAATATTAGTTTTTAGCGTTCATTATCTTTTATCATATCATCTATAGCCTTATTAAAGACTTTATCAGTATATGTTTTATTATTGTAGAATACACTTGTTTTTTTAAAAGGTATATCTTCTTTACCTAATAATATATTGTATATTCTTGTTATTAATCTTTTGCATCGATTAGACGTTTGGTATATATGATATTTTTGTGTTGTATGGTTTCTTTTACGCCAAACAACTATCCAATCTTCTTTACGCAATTTTTCCCAACGGTGTTTATCCCAACTCATTAGGTAAGTGCCGTTTTTATAATCATTACGCGTAAATCTTCCAACGCAATCCAAATAAATTAATAGTTCAAGGTCGCCGTCAGTGAGCCCATATGTTTTACAAGCCCACTTACGGGTCAACCTATAATAACGGAAAAGTTGTATTTCTCTTAAATCAGATGCATCTAATCTCATTCAACAATTATAACATCCTGTTGTTTAATTACTGTGTAACTTTTACCCTCAAAAACTAGATCGTGCCCAGCGTGCCTATCGTAGTATATAATATCTTCAGGGTTTATGCACTCGGTTTTTTCACCGCAGTTAACAACTTTTCCTTTTAAATACCGGTTTTCGCTTTTATTATCTTGCATGATAAAACCATAATCGGTTTTAATCTCTTCTTTAATCTTAGTTATGATTATATAATTATTTACTGCTTTCATTTAACCTAACATTTGAAATTATACAATCAGCTGAAATTATAGTTAATGCAACAGAAACCGCATTAATAAGGGCTGTTTTAGTGACCAGTACAGGATCTATGATCCCTTCTTTTACAAGATTACACATATCCCCGGTAATAACATTTATACCCTGCCCTTTATCAATATACGGTCCGTATTTAATTCCAGCGTTTTCCAGTATTTTTTTATAAGGTGCTCTTATAGCTCTATATAGTATATTCTCTGTAGATGTTCCTTCGGCAAGTTCATCAGCTGCATTATGTAATGCAACGCCTGCTCCCGGCACAATGCCTTCTTTTAAGGCAGCTTTAACAGCGTGTATCGCGTCCTCTACTCTATCTTTTTTCTCTTTAAGCTCTACTTTACTATTTGCACCTACTTTTATAACACCAACAGCCCCTGATAACATAGCGAGCCTTTGTTCTAGCTTTGTTTTTAGAAAACCGTTCTTTTCGTTTTTAATTTTATTCCTTACAGTAGTTATTCTTTCTTTTACCTCTTCAGGCATAGAGTCTACTGTAATTATAGTGCTATTTTGATTTGTTACAGCTTTTGTTGCAAAACCTAAACAACTAGGATCAATTAAATCTAAATCATCTCCTAATTCTTCATTTATGACAGTAGCTCCTGTTATTGTAGCTAAGTCTTCAAGCGTATCCTGTTTTGTAGCGCCAAACCCAGGTAAATCAACAATATTTACTTTGATATTACCTTTTACCTTGTTCATTACTAAAGCAGACATAGGCTGTTGCTCTAATTCAGCTACAATAAGTAAACTTTGTTGACTTTTAATAACATGCTCTAATACATTTTGTATTTTACGCACATTAGGTACTGGACTAGATAAAATAAGTATTGCTGCATTTTCTAATTCAGCTTTATTCTTTTCTTTATCGGTTACTAAGTGTTGTGATTTTAAACCTGAATCAAATTCAACACCATCAATAATTTCAACGTGTGTTTCATCTGTATCTGATTCTTCCATCAGCACTATGCCATCTTTACCTACTTTTTTATATGCTTGTGCTATAATACTACCTAATTCAGCATCATTGTTAACTGATATCGTAGCTACCGACTCTAGCATTTTATTTGTTACTTTGGTTTTAGAGCTATTTAGGTTTTTTAACACTTTTTCTTTAGCTTTTTCAACACCACTCTTAATATCTCTAACATTTGCGTTTTCAACCGCTAAACATTCTTTAAGAATAGCATGAGCAAGTACAGTAGAGGTTGTTGTTCCGTCACCTGCTTCTTTAACTGTTTTCTGTGCAGCTTCTTTTATAAGAGTTGCCCCGATGTTTTCTACAGGATCAAAAAGTACAACACTATTTGCTACCGTAACACCATCTTTAGTTACAACAGGTTTTCCCATTGCATCCTCATATATAACGCATTTTCCGGATGCCCCTAACGTTGAACTTACTGCTTCGGAAAGTTTTTCAATTCCGTTTACAATTTTAGACTTAGCATTGCTGCCAAAGTCAAGATTCTTTACAATCTCACTTGGATTATTATATTCCATTAAATTAAATTAAATTTTTTAATACTTATTTGAAAGTCTTAATTACGGTTGGCCCCTCTAAGGCTTTTAGTCTTTTTTCATAATGTTCAATAGAAGAATCAATTGCTTGTTCAGCACCTTCTACTGTTTCCCGTCTTGTAACACTTGTCCACTGATTATTATCTAATGTAAACTCAGTTTGATAATAACCATTTGGTAATTGAGTAATCCTCCAGTTTTTTTTAGTTGCTAGATTCGTCCATTGTTTTTTGGTCTCTTCGGATACTTTTGGTTCTGAATTGGACCATGAATTAGTTTTATAATAAAAATAAGTCATTTGTTTGGTTTTTAAAGGTTTATAAATTATTAATTGGTTATATATTATATTGCATATTTTATTTACTTTTTAGGCAATCTTCAAATTTTGCATTATGCTATTGCTAAATACATAACTCCATTTGAATTAAAAAAATTAGTTGGATAAAACCCGTCTGAAACAAATTCAACTGAACCATTAGCAACAGACTGTTCTGAAAAATTTTCATTTGCTTCTAAATATGGTTTTACTAATTTTCCCCCGTGCGAACCAGTTGAACCGTCATATCTTGATGTGTCCATTATCCACCAATCATTTGTACCACCAGTATATTTTATCATTATCCATCTTGGTTCGAATCCAGTTGTAATTTTAACTGAAGCATTTGAAGTATAACTCCCTATCTTCTGATACCCATCTACTGAATGGAAACAATATGCAATAACAGAACCCCAACTTGTTCCAAGCGATGTTCTAAAATGTGTTGAATTAATAAATTCATTATTTGCTGTATCAATTTTAGCATCTCTTGTATTTAAAAACAAAAAGTCAAGACTACCATCTATCTTCTTTGTCATTACATACCAACCAAGGGACGAAGTGTCGTAAGGCTTAAAAATAATTAATTCAGGTTCTTGAGTTAATCCGTGAGCAGGTCTGTTGTCTCCGTTTATATTTGTTTCGTAATTTATTATACTAAAACCTGCTTCAGTATTTACAGATGCACCGTTTAATGTTGTTCCATTTGCTGAACTTAAACCTGCATCACTTGCGGTAGAATATCCTGTATCGTCAACATTATAAGTATTAGAATTTCCTCCACCCTTGAAACACCAAGCGACCATAGAATCGTTTAGGTCATTTATATTAATGTAGTATGGACTTCCTGCGACTGTAAAACCGTTAGAATCAAAAGAAGTAAAGTCATAACCACTTGGAGGGGTAAAACCTTGATTTGGTGTACTTGTAGTTAACATTTCTCTTCCTCTTGTTGAATCAAATATAGGGAGGTTGTTTACGTCAAATCTATTCTTTACCCAAACCAAATCAGGTTGGAATGAAGTTCCTACGATACTTACATTAGTAGGTGTTCCGTTATAACCGTAGGTTACATTTGTTGCTGTGCCGTCATAAGCAGGAAATTCAGCAGGGTCTGAATAAGCCTGCGTACCACTCCAAGTTCCATTATTGCTTGCTATTTCATCTGTTGCATCACCATCTAATTTATAATGAGCAACAAGATTTGCAGTGGGCACATTTGTTTCAGATGCTAATGCTTTTACATCTGAACTACTTAAAGCTGAAGAGTATATTCTTACTTGGTCTATTGAGCCATTTGTGTAAGCAAGTATTGAACCTGTTGCATCAAGAGCACCAATTAAAGGTGTAACTCCAATTGTGCCTGCTGAAGTATACGAGAGAGTATCAACAGGCGTTGAATTACCATCAAGATAATATTTTGCAGTGCTTCCATCTAAAGTAAGTACAACGTGATGCCAATTGCCATCTAAAAGACTTGATGCTGAAATGTTATAACTATTTTGTGAATCTCCTGCGCCCATCCAAAAGTTATTATTTCTTACTCCAAAATAAAATCTGTTTTGACTTGGACTTTGACCGCCAAAAAAA
>Ga0228633_1000360_pt1 | contig 12924 bp, 16 predicted proteins | sample 41DmetaG_FD_182703 | JGI IMG/M metagenome (GOLD analysis project Ga0228633, IMG submission 182703) | Seawater microbial communities from Monterey Bay, California, United States - 41D | ecosystem: Environmental > Aquatic > Marine > Coastal | place: USA: California | collected 2016-11-13
CTGGGTTTGTTTCTCATTTTCTGATATGTAAGTCTATTTCTTCAACCATATCTTTATATCTGATCGTGCCATCATCATTTAAATAAAACTGTTCAAAGCCAAGCCCACCGCCTCTACGTTTAAGTGAATTTTGGTATTTCTGCCAAGCTATATGTTGGGCGTGAGTTTGGAATTTGTGACGCATAGAATAAATAGGAACGCATATGACTTTATAATAAGTGTCTCCTGGTAAGATATCCGAATAATACCATATTGTATTAAAATTATTTTTGTACTCTGATATTTTTAAAATAGCTGGTTTTATGTATGGTAGAGGGATAGATACATTATTAGGATTATCTCTTAAATCTGTTAAAAATCTTTCAGTTGCTGAAATTTTATTATAATAATTCGGATCATAAAATAATTTATCATTTTCTAATCTGACGGCTACTACTTCCTTTTTACTCTCATAACCTCGCATTTTGATGGTTTTATTATCCGTAGTATTGTTATACATATAATTAGCTGAACCGTGAAATATAGAATTATCACATATATTTTTTACTTCAAACTCTAACAATCCTTGCACCTTCTCATATATAAAATTTCCTTTGAAATCTAATATCGCAAGTCCTTTATCATCAACTTTTACTTTTTCAAACTCACCATTAAATAGATCAACTTTAGGAAATTGTTGTTTTACGTGATCTAGTGCTAATTGATTAATTGTTTTTAAGAATTTGTTTAATCCTTCAAGTTCTTGTTCTAGTAAATTCTTAGCTTTGATAGTTTCTTGATCTTTTTCGCCTAACTTTGATTTTAATGTATTGTAATTTAATTCTATCTTTTTACATTTATTTTTATCAAATAAGTAGGTTACATTATCACAAATCCATCCTTCACCTTCTAAATATTCAATCTTTTTGCCGTTTTTAGTGATGGGTCTATATTTCCATTTTTTATTGTCGTGTAAATTTCTTCTATCTTGGTGATAGCCACGAACTAATAAAGGTACGTCTAATTTATCCCTATATTTATGTAAAACTTCGTTAAGTTCAAAAACTCCACCATCTGTAATTGTTTGATGTATATCAAGTCCTTTTTCTATACACCACATCGCCATACGACACATTGATGTTATATTAGATGCAAATATAATATTGCTGATATCAAAATGCCTAGAAACATTATTCCCGTAGATAGTATTTCCTACTAATTTAAAGAGATAAGATAAAGAGAAATTTACTTTTTTGTTACGTCTTCTTAGCTGGATAATATCATCCATCAATAACTTGCCGAAGTTGGTTTTATGCCAATAATGCGGCATTTCTCCGTCTTCATCATAGATATAAGAGTGTGGCATTTCATCTTTGAATCTGCCATTTCCTTTTTGGTCGTGTTCGTCTATTTTATCTTGCAAATCTTTGATTGTATCGCACTCATAATCCTTGTGATAAAAAATAGCCGAGATCATTTTAGCCTTGTCCATAAAATCATCCACTTGAGATTTTGGCCAAGATGTCTCTATTAAGTTCAAATCATCCCAACTAATAGGTGTATTGCGTAACTCTTTAGTGTAAATGGCTGTCTCCATATTTTCAGTGTTTACTGATACTTCTGAATGTGTAAAATTTCCGTCCTTATCGTAATGATTACTTTTTTTAGATCGTAAATTAGGGAATGAAACGAACAAATCTTGTTCATATTTAAGAGGGTTTTTTCTATCTGTAGAAACTATTAGTTTAAATCCTCTTTTAATAAATTTCTTGCGGTAATATTTCAAGAAATCTTTTAGACTAACTTTTAGATTGTTTCTTTCTGCCTCGCCTTCAAAACTCATAATTACGGGTCTGCCGAAAGGATAATCAAGAACTGAGGCAATAGAAGTATAGGCACTAGATATATCTATATCACATATGGTATAATGTCCGCTTGCAAATATAACATTTTTATTTTTAAAACATCTACCGCCCGCAACTTTTGCCCCTGTGTGCTTTTTTCTCAATTTGTTATTGTTATCACCTGTATTTATATATTTTCCGATTTGCTTCGGGCTTGCTGGCTCTGTATAATTAAGTAGATAATCTTTACTATGTTTTATCCCTATTTCTCTTTCATTTTTTGTAGCTTTGCATCTATCAGTATAACCTAAGTAATCAAGCAATTTAGCTTCTATTAGATCATTGACAGTTGAACCAACGGTTAATCTAGTAGGAATATAAAAATGCGGAAGTTTGACTTGTTCATATAGTGTTTCAAATAACTTATTGTATTTTACGTATACATTGTAAATGCATAAATCGCCTATTGCGTATTTTTTCCATTCTTTAGGATGCTTGAGAAGTCCATACAACATATTACTTTTGTAATCGTCCATAAGGTTCTTTACATCTGTTCCCATTTCTAGATTCTTCAAATTATCCCCAAAGGATATATTACCCTGTAAAGCTCCAGTATCCGCAAAATCAAAAGCAATTCTATATTTAATTCCGTTTATTTTGATCAACCAATTAGGATACCATTTACAATTTTTTCCTCCCGCTGTTATTCTTCTGTTGAGATTGATTTTTCCATCCCGCATTGCTGCATTTATATCTTTAAGCAGATCACCAGTAAATATTTTGCAAAGTTCGGCTATCATATAAAATGAATATAGTTTTATGGTGCAAGTTTTTACTCCTTTACCTAAAAAACGTTTTTTAAACTCTTTACTAGACAAGCTAGGGTCGCATCTCCCTATCTCTGTTTTGATACCAATATTATTAAGATGATCTATTAAATGAAATCCGTTGTCTTTATCAGTATATTTTTCTTCTCCTACGTGTTTATCCAACAAATTTTTTAGCTTTGGATTAAAATATATATTGCCATCATCATATAAAGCGTGTTTAAACTGAGTGCTTATGATCTGATTTCGGTTAGCTCTTAATTTTTCCAAGTAAGTCATCAACTCTTTTTGTACTTCTTGCGTTTCGCCAACTGCTAAACTCTCAAGATTTTTCAATCCTGTTTTAAATAGGAATTTGTTTAATCTATCGTATTGTATTTTGAAGTAATCTTGTTTTTTCTCTAGTTCTTCAAAAGTTATCTTACTTAAATCGCCTACATAGTTATTAAACTCTGTATCGCAATTGATGGGTAAGAATATATTGTTGTCTTCTTCTATCTCTTGCTTCTCAATATCTTGAGGCAATAAATATTTTATTTTGCGTGGTTGATCCACCAAAAAGTATTGATTTCCGTTATGATCTTTGAAGTAATCATTAAAACTTTTCTTGTTAGGAAATTGGATAATGTTATTTTTTGACATCTAGCAACCCCATTCTGATAAATTTTTAGAAAATAAATTTAGTTGTTCGGGTGGTTTAAAAAATATTTTAGGTTTTCTAAATGTTATTATGTTATTTACATTATGTTTTTTACATTGTTTAGTTAGATTTATCATAAAACCTAACTCTAATTGGAACTTATCTACAATTCTATTATTGGACTGTTTATCCGTTTTTATATCTTCAAACATAGTTTTATCTCCACCATATTTACAGACGGAGCTAAAAGAAATTTAACTACATAAAAACCTTGAGAAAGCAAGGATGTATAGGGTGTTGAGCCTAATATTTAAACTTGCTATTTGAAATAAAAAATGGTATATTATGATTAATTATATAACTTATAAATATAGTTTATCACTGATACAATTTAAATTGTATGTTTTTTTGTTATCTATAAAATTAGATATTAAATCATAGGTTTTTTATTTCCTCTTGGTTTGTGATGTAGCTAAATTTTTGGTCACTTTTAGCTTTCATCTTGTTTTGTCTTTTAGTAACTACAACCTTCACCATGAAGGTTGTAGTGAAACCTTGCACCATCGCAAAGTTTTCTTAATCAGTATTATACACCCATTTTTCACGTATTCAACAAACAATACCTTGCTAATGCAAAAATATAGGTCTATTTCTTCCGTAAATCGATTCTCATGAGCCAATTTGTCTATTTGTAAGGGTAAGTACCTATTTATGAAAATAACGTTCGAAATCGATCTTATTTTTCGTTTTTAAAAAAACCTTCAATTCTACCATAATTTAAAGACAAATAAATAAAAGATTCGTTTGTGAACTCTATTTATTAACCCTATCATTTAGAAACAAAACACAAAAGGGGAAAGATTTTCCTAATTTTAACAAAAGTTAAATATCTTCCTATCTATTAAATCTACAACGTATCAAATCAAATACTTGATAACATTATACCACAACTAAAAATAAAGTGGTGTGTGGGTGAGTACCCAATAAGTAACTCATACTTCTTGCTACAATTTACTAATCTTAAAAAGATTTCAATTTTCTATTCGTGGCACTAGCTAATTTTTTGCTTATCCAAAAAGCAAGAAAAAATTAGCGTTAGTTCAACGACAAATATAAAAAGTTATCCACAATTTTTTAAGTCAAAATTGGACTACTATTATTACTATTTGTTATTCTTACTATTTGTTACTTATTTGTAGGGGGTCTGCAACGCCAAGGGTTACTAGGGCTGCAAGACTTTAAAAACGAGTTTTTTATGGTATTACGACGAGTTTTTTATGGTATTACGACGAGTTTTTTATGGTATTACGACGAGTTTTTTATGGTATTACGACGAGTTTTTTATAGATCACATTAATAAAAACGAGTAGTTTATAAAAACTAGTTTTATTTTTATTGATTATGACTAAAGAATTAAAACCTTACAAAAGCTCAAAATTGAACACGGCTAACTTTGGTAACATGACGCAAAATGATTACAATGTTTACCTTCATTTAATTAGCAAAATAGTTAAAGTGGATGATAAAGGAAATTATTTAAAACCAGATCAATTAAAACGTGAATATCATTTGACCGCTAAAGAATATAATCAAATTTTTAATTGTGATATGAAAAATGCTTATTCTTTTTTAAAGAAAGCATGTAAAAAATTAATGAAAACAAGTGTTAATATAGAAAAAGTTGATTTGAAACAAATTTGGGAAATAAATGTTTGTTCTCATGCTGTATACAATGAAAATGAAGGGAGTATAACGGTTATGTTTACCGATAGTATAATGCCTTATCTTTCTCAAGTAAGAGATCAGTTTGTAATATATAATTTAAAAGAAGTATCAAATTTTAAAAGTATACACAGTATTAGATTGTACGAACAGATACAACAATTTAAAGATACTGGTTATTTTGTAAAAAATTTATCTCAACTTAGAAATATATTTGCCGTTGGAAACAAATATAAAAATTATAACGATTTAAAAAAATATACATTCTCCCACGCAGTCAAAGAAATAAACAAACACTATCACATAGATTTAGACTTTCAAGAAGTCAAAGAAGGACGCAAAGTTGCTGCAATTAAGTTTACATTTAACAAAACGAAAATTGCAAAGCGTTATAGACAAGATGGAAGTTACACCAATGAATATATAAAACCTAAAGAAAAATCTAAGTATCAAGATATTGTTTTAGAGGGTCAACTTAGCTTTGAAGAAAAAACACAAAATCAATCTCATGCTGGTAATGCTGCAAGCAATATAATTCAAAACTTGAAAATAAATTAAATAACTGATAAATTTTGAAGTACGGTGTTTAGAAACACTAATAAACTTTAAAACCTAGTTATGCTAGGGGTCTTCTACTATAAGTGCCTAGCATGAAGTGTAGTTGAGGTCGGTTTATTGACTTTTCTAAACCCCTAGTACCAACTCAATTTAACTAGGTGTTTATTATGCAAAACTACAAAATCCCACGTTCAGAAATTCTAAAATTATACGAAAGTTCGCTTAATGAAGTTTCAGCACACAGTATTGGTCAATGGTTAAAATCTAAGACTGAAGATAAATATATCGTTGTTCCACAAAAAGATATAGTTCATCTATGCCATGCATTTGACGATATAGAAGATGGTATGATGAACACTATAGAAATTGCCAAAGATTTGGAAAATTGGATTAAATAAATTAAAATGTTTCGTAAGAAATTAGCTTTAATTTTATTGTATCTTGCTGTTATATTAGGTTACTTTTGCACTTTTGTTTATTATTTATATAAAGTAGAGAAACAAAAGGAGTTTTGCCAAATAAAGGTAATAATTCAATAATTAAATAATTCAATAATTAAATACAACCAGAAGTATATATTTATTTTCTTATTGTCCTATAATTTATTTATCAGGATAAAAGAATTGGTTTTTTATCATATGCAATACTTCAAATTTAGAAACATAAAAATCTTCATTTGTATGCGCTGATATACCCGCACAATAAAGATTCATTTTTAAATCTTTACTGATATTTAATTTGTCTATAAGTGGTTGAAACTCCATATATAATTTTGATGCTTGACGTAGCTTTTCTTCAATAGGTTTGTAGTTTTCTTCTACTGGTTTATTTTCTTTTTGAGAAATAATTTTTTCGTACCCTTTTATAGCTTCCTTTGTATTACCAAGTTCAAGTCTTAGATCAGCTTCTCGCAAGATTGTTTTATTATCTAAAGTATTAACTTTAGGTGTTTGTACATCTTGTTTATTATTCTTTAATACATTTGTTTTATTAATATCAAACTCTTTTACTTGATTATGTAGATTATCAATTTTTTTTTTTAACTTCACTACTAATACTATTATTTGAATTATAAGCGGTATTGGCATTTAATCTAAGTTGTTCAATACAATAGGCTTTAAATGGTGCTAATTCTGCAAGTCCTTTTTCTAAGGTATCAATAAGTTTATTATTATTAGATATTATTTTGTTATTATTACTTATTATTTCTTTTCTAGCTTGAATTTCTTCTTTTATAATTTCTTTCTGCTCTTTTATAATTTCTTTCTGCTCTTGGGTAGTTTTAATAATATCTTTAGTAAGTTTGATTTGTTCTTTTATTAAATCTTCTCTAGAAAATCTATTTACGGGTATATAGTTTGAACTTTGTATCTTCATGATAACCTCTTATATAGGGTCTTCTATTTGCAAATCACCTAACATTTCAATTAATTGATATTGATCTTGTACATCTTGATGATTGTTAATAAAGTTATCCAGTTTTAATTTTACAACATCAACTTTATGTTTTGCATCAACGTATTTATTATGTTCTACATTTACTTGTTCGTTTTTTTCTAATAATCTTTCTTGCATTTCCGCAAGTTGATAATCCTTATTTTGAATAATACTATCTTTATTTTGAATAATACTATCTTTTTCAACTAAATTATTTCTCATATTATTAATAGTATTATTTTGTTCTTGGTTTGTATTAATTAAATTCTGATTTTCTTGTCTAGACTGAACAAGTGATTGCTCCAATTCTTCAATCCTTTTAAGCATTTGTTCTAGTTGTAAATTTTGAGGTTGTACTGGCTGTTGATTAACAATAGGAGGGTTTTTAATACAGACAACATTTGAGGGTTTATCTAATTCATCACGTAAACTAGATTCTTGTTTACTCTTACCTTCATTTAATTCGTCCCACAAACTAGACGATTTTGTATTATTGGTATTAGTTGGCTGTTGAAGTTTTTTATTGGTGGTGTTTTGACCAGTACCAAATTGATTTTGCAATCTTTGCAAATCATGGTTTGCATAAGAGATTAAAGCTCTTTGATTCATATCGTGTATATTTTGCATTGCTGATTTACGCATACATAAAACCTATTCTATATTTAAAAATATTAATCTATCACAAATAGTTTTAAATCTAAAATAATTTATCCGTCATTTCTTCAACTTGTCTTTTTAATTTTCTGTTCTCTAGCTCTAGTTCTAGTATATTTGAGGCGGGCAATAGCTTGTTTGCAATTTCTATACACTCGTCAAGAGTGTGAACGGTCTGTAATTCTTCTATCTTTACATCTTCCAGTTTGTTATGTAATAAAAATTTACCAATATCTAACGCCTCTTTTTCTGTTGAAATCGTATTATTCATAACATGTTGGATAACTTTTAAACCTACATTTTCTAGTTCTTTTTTACTTTTAGTAATGTTGTTAGTATCAATTACTGATAAATCTAAACAATTTTGAAAAGCTAAATCGTGCAAATCTTTAATATTCTTTATCTGGTCTTTGCTTACGTTATAATTCAAATCAACTGCAATCTTTAACTGCACATAAAGCAATTGCAGTAACATATCTTGAAAATCTTTATTTTTGTTGAATAAAGTTTTTTCTTTAAATCCATCAGGCAAAGTAATGAATTGATCATCTTCTTTTTTGTCTTTTTCTGGTTCTTCTTCTACTTCAACAATAGGCGTAAAATCTTGTAGACAATTTGACTTGTGCTTGTCTATATAATGCTTAGAAGGGATAGAACGAGTATTTTTAATTTTTATACTTAAACATTCATCAGTAAAATTTTTATAACTTATGTTGTTGAAAATCTTACTATTTAAATAATATTCTATCCTATCACTACCGAATCCAAGCAAAAAATCACATACTTTACAATTTTTGTTCATCGCACAATCTAAAATCAAAATAACTATTACAAGTAACTAGATCATCTTCGCTATGTCCTAGAATAAGTGCAAAATATCTTTGCTTGGTTTGTTCTATAGACTTAAACTTGCTGGCTGCAATTTCTGCATAAATAGCCCGTAAATCTTTTCCTTGTATGTCTTTATCTACAAATTGTTTAAAATGCTTTTTTGTAAATTCGCTTATATATCTAGAATTATTATTGTGAAACTTCTTAGGATTACCGATATATGTTTTATATTTCTCTCTAAACAAATCAAATTTTTTCATTAAAGTAAAACTGTTAGCAAGAACTGGTATTTTATAAGGTTTAAGTGTCGGCGTTGTATCCTTTAGCTTTAATTGACCTGTAAACATTAATTCATCAGAACTAACAATTGAAAATTCAGCCGTACAACCTATTTCCGCAAGTCTTCTGCCAGTGAGGGCTGCAAATCCTATAACTTGCTCTGGATAACTTTTGCAATCAAGTAGTTCTATAGCTTTTTCGATATACTTCTTGTGATCATATAAAGGTTTTTGATTGTCGTGTTCTTTTGCGACTTTGCGCTTATAGTCGTTTTTGTAATCTGCATATTGTTCTTTACTTAAAGCGAATACTTGCGTGTATTTTTCTTTTTCTGCATCGCTTAAAGAACTATCTATAATAACCTTTCTATATTCACTATATGATTTTTTGCGTGTAGGTAATCCTTGATAATTAACATCTAAATAACCCTTTTCTTTTTGGCATAACAGAAAAGGATTATCTGATTGCTTTAAACGATCAATAAAATTTTCAGTTTGAGTAATAGCCATTAATTTTACCTGTTAATTAGTTGTTTTCTTTAAGCGGTTACGATTTAGTAAATTAGATTCAAGTTTTAATTTATTTCTTTTGTGGTATTCATCTATGATCTTGCCATTTATTGCCAAGTTTCTTTGAATAACTGAAATATGTTTGCCTTTGTACTTATCATCAAATTTATTAATAAACTTTGTAACCATACTTGCAGTAATATATCTGCGTTCCTTTATTGGTTTTGATTCGTAATATTTAATCAGGTCTTCTATAATTATTTTAGTGTCAGCATCAGTCTTTTTAGTTCTTTCTGGTGTACCTCTAACTAATCCATAACCTTTTAAAGTCTTGTTTACGTATCGTTCAATCATAGGGGCTATTAATGATTGTCTTGTATAGTCGTGAAATTTGATTAATTTAGCCACTTTCTTTTCTGTTTCTTCTTCTAAGTAAACGTATTGTTCAACAAGTTTAGTTAAAAGCTCATTATTATTAGTACAATCTAAATGCTTTTTTAGTTTTTCTACTTTTTTTCTTAAAGAAGAGTCTAATTTTTCACAACGAAAACTGTAATAATCTGTCATATCTGTATCCTATATAAAAATTGTCTTATACATATATATTATATGTCATACAACAATAAGTCAATACAAAAAAACATAAGTTATAAAACTGTTATAGGAATAGTGAAAGTTGTATATTAATATACAAATAAGCTAATAATTAGATGGTATTATTAAAATGAACAAAGAAGAAACATGTGTAAGAAATGATCTATCATCTAATAAATCACTAGTGGAAGAAATCAAAGACGATAATATTATCAATGAACAGAAAAAGATTAAAGATAAAATAAAAGAGCGTGTAAGTAAGTATATGATGATTTAGTAAATACAAAGTAACTATTGTTTTATTTCTTCTGACAATGTTTTATCAAAAGTCTTAAATTCTGTAAAACCATTACAGATACCATCTTCAAAAATCATGTAATCAGAAAAATCAGCCTTACCTTTTTTATAAAGGTCTAATGCTTTTATAACTAAGTCTTTTTGACCTATTGTTATATTATTTAATTCAACAAGAGTGCTTACAGCATTATACACTTCCTTTCTTGAGTATTTTTTAGTTTTTAAAACCCAAACAAACTCTAATAGAACAAAAGATGAAATAAAAAAATTACAGTTTTGATTGAATATATCTTTAGCTTTTTTGTATTGATTTTCATCATCAGCTAAAAATAATCTAACTATAATATTAGTATCTATATTTATCATTATCCAATACAGATTTTTCTATAGCTTGATCAATATCACCCACTTCTTTAAAACTCACACTTTCTTTTTTACCCATACCAAAGAAACAAGAAATATCTTTTTTTACAGGTATCACTTCTAAATGATTATTATCTAGTTTTAATATTAATTTAGAACCTGTATGCAGTCCCATAATAGAACGCATTTTTTTAGGTATGATCATTTGACCTTTAGAAGACAATACAGTTTTAAAGTTCATAAGTATATATAAAGTAAGATTAATAATCTTACTTTATATTACTATACTAAATATATTAAGTCAATTACTATAACTAGTAGTAGATTAATTTTAAATTTCTAAATAATATCGGTTTTATATTTTAAGTAGAAAAAATATGTTTAAGAAATTTTTATTAAAATTAAATATAATTTATGTAATTATAGGTTTGTTTTTACAATCTACTTATGGTTATGAACTAAAGTTAGTAAAACAATCAGAAAAAGAAGAAAATTTAAAAGTTTGTCTAAGAGGCTACACTCCTAACCTCTGCAATTATAAAAAATTATCTGATTATGAACTAAAGTTAGTAAAACAATCAGAAAAAGAAGAAAATTTAAAAGTTTGTCTAAGAGGCTACACTCCTAACCTCTGCAATTATAAAAAATTATCTGATTATGAACTAAAGTTAGTAAAACAATCAGAAAATAATTATAGTAAAAACTACTTATGCGCTGAAAATGGTTCTTGTTATGGTGATAAAAGTTTAAAAACAGGTAAACCTAAGAACACACATGTGAAAGGATATTTTCGCAAAGATGGAACATACGTTCGTGGACATTACAGAAGTAGATAATTATTTATAGAGTCTTCCAACCTTTTGAAAACATACATTGTATATATAATTCTCGATTTAAAACATATTTTTTAACAAATTTATCTTCTTTATCTAGATACTCAGACAAAGGTTTAACAGCAGCATTGGAAACATCTCTATAATTATCATAAAAACCTTTGCTTTTATAAGTTTTAGAAATGTTTTCTGAGAATTGTAATAAAGCAGCACGAGTATTTCTGTCTTCATATGATTGATCTTTAACAATTTTTATCTCCATACAACTATTAATACAATCATAACTATCTTTATCAAGTTCATCTTGACTAAATTTTTCTTTGTACCAGTACAAATTATTTGACTCGACGCAACCTGATAAAAAAAGAAAGAGATAAAATATAAAAAATCTAAAAAAAAACATAGTTTTTACTACTGTAGTCTTATAATAACATTTATTTTAACTCTTATATTTTTAAAATACATATTCTAATATTAGTAAAATAAAACATTTGATTATTAAGATTTATTACTACTTATAGTTGTGTTTTGTGTGATTTTATCAATAGACTTATTTAAATCTCTAATAGTTTTTAATTCAAACAAATTATTGCGGGTTAATTCTTTACATAGTTTGTTTTTCTCGTACTCAATACGCAACAACTCCACAAAAGCTAGTATTTCCTCTTCTTTATCAATTAAACGATCTTTTACATCTCTAAGATCTTCGGGGGTAAAATTATATTTACTGGCTAATTTATCAACAGTTTCTCTTATATAAGTGAGCTTTATAGTTAAACGACAATTACAAATCTCAAAGTATTTATTATCAGTCATAAAAAACACTCATTAAAAAATTAAAAGTAATAAACATAATGTAAATTACACTATATATACATATTACACTAAACAAAATACAAAGTCAACAAGCTAAATGAAAAACTAACGGCATAAAATAATTATCACAATCACGCTTAAAAATAAGAGTAATTAATTGCGAACTAACGATAAAAAAATAATGGTTTTTGATCGTTATAAAAAGATCGAAAATGTCGAACTATCTTAAATTTAAGGGGTTGAAATAACGATAGTTCGACAAACACACCCGCATAAATAAAGGGATTGGAGGTGTTTTGTACGTAAAAAATAGTATATGGGGGCTTCAAGTTTTCACGTACAAAAATAAAAAATTGCATTAATTGATCTAAAAAATAAATTGAGTAAAATATAATAAGTGAGTAAATAAAAAAAATATATTGATCGGATAAGGTGAATAATCAAAAGAACAGGTAAAAACAAAACCCAAGCGAAACAATTTTATTTATCAAATAAAATGTTTTGCAACTTGCTGCGATGTAGAAACGCATAAAAACGTATAAAATGAAACAATCACATTAACAAAAGACAGGATACACACATAAAACTTAATAGACAGTGAGTGGATAAACTGTATAACTTACATAAAAATATTATCAGTTACATAAAAAAACTATAACTTACAATAAAAAACTATCATATACATAAAATCATTACCACTTACAAAAATATTTTATTACATACATAAAAATATTATCAGTT
>Ga0228633_1000365_pt1 | contig 12785 bp, 12 predicted proteins | sample 41DmetaG_FD_182703 | JGI IMG/M metagenome (GOLD analysis project Ga0228633, IMG submission 182703) | Seawater microbial communities from Monterey Bay, California, United States - 41D | ecosystem: Environmental > Aquatic > Marine > Coastal | place: USA: California | collected 2016-11-13
AACCCCAACCCCTATATTTTATAGAATTTTATAATATATTTAATTATATATAAATTTAATTTTATAATCAATTATAATTTTTAATAATAAAAATCAAAATAAATCAATTTCATCAAATTAGATATCTTATTAATATTTAAATATATGATCAAGAATTTTATTTTATTCTTTGCAGTATGTCTATAAAACATACTGTCACAAGATGTTTTAGTAAACTCAGTTTCTAGTTCTTTATAATATAAAAATTATTATAAAATAGGATCAACATAAGGTAATTATTATTTTATAAATAGGAAATGCCTTAATTTTCATAACCGGTGTTGGCTTTTCAGATGTTGGATCTGATAACATAGTAAGTATGATAAGTTCAACAACATTAATTAGCTATCCATGCAAAGTTGATGGGGCTATGTCAACTATGATAACTTGCTACACATCTCCGGCACCAGCGGGCGAATATACAGTCAAAGTTTAAGTGAATTTTGGAAAAGCTGGAATGATTACAGCAAATTGTTTTAACAATTGTTATTATCAATACTCTGAATATTATACACCTAAATTAAATGTAATTATATCAAATATTTATGAAATTTTTATATATCAAAAAAAATTAATTGAAATATTTTAAATGCCATTTTTATTAAATAAATTTTTTTGATTCAAAATGATTTATTTGAATAAATATTTATTAATTCTTGATTTTTTAAATAAAAATATTTTTATATTATTTATTTTGTAAAAAATTTATCAAATTTAAGATTTTTAATTTTGTGATATAAAATCTATAAAAAAAATTGTTTTTTTTAATTTTTAATAAAAATTATTTATGGTAAAATTTATAATAAAAATTTATAAATAAAATTTTAAATTTATAAATAAAATTTTAAATTTATTACAAAATTTACCATAAATAAATTTTATAAAAAATTTGATAAAAACTATTTAATTATTTATAAAAATTTCGTTTCATGCGTTTAAAAATAATCTATCAGATTTATTATGATAAATATATTGTTAATTATTTTAATTGTTAATAAAATCAGAGGTTTTTTATGGCAATTTTAATAAAATAATTTCTAAATGAAATTAAAATCATTTTATAAACTTAATTTTTTTACTTAAAAATAATTATTTATAGTTCATTATCCCAAGATCACAATAACCTGATTTTTATGTTGCTTTTAATACAGTTCCTATTGTAAGTAAAGTGGAATAAATTTCATCTTTTAGCCTTGGTAGTTTTTTTTGTGCTAGATTTGATTTTATCTATAATTTGCCATTTTCTAACAGATTCTATACAGCTAGTAATCCACATTGTAAAGTTGCTCTTTCTTAAGAGGCTGGATTGTATAATGTTTCTTTGAATACAATATATGGAAATTCAAGAACAGAGTATTATGAAGCTACAAGTTATGATATTGCTAATGATTAAAGATATTAATTTAGACTTGTTCCTAGTGTTACAAAAATAAGCCATAATTAAGGATCTAGTTAAGGACAAATTTTGTAGATATAAGGATATGGTTTCTCTTTAAATAGTTCAATCATAAGTGTTACTGCTGATGGTAAGAATTGTAAAGTTCTCTAAAGTTCAAATTAATTTGTTGAATGTGAAGTTTAACCAGGTTATTATTCTAATTAAACTCATTATATTGGAGCTAGTGGATTAAAATATAATTTAATTGACACAACATCATCTTTATCAACAATTAATGCATTTGTTAAAAACGGATCAATAGATACTTGGAATTAAAGTTTAGGAAAAGCAAGTTTATTAGAACCAGAATTTGTAAATTTTGAGTAAGATTGGAGAACATAAAGATTTGGACTTATGCCATAAAGCAATTATGGATAATACATGAATGGATATTTTATAGCCCCAAAAGATGGTAAAATATTTATAATAAAAGGTGAATATACATTTAAATTTGCTTGTGATGATACTGCTTATGTTTATATGTCATTAGTACCAAACAGTACTTTATAATCAGATCAATAAATGATAATAAATCATTATTAAAGTTCTAGTTTTAGAAATTATTTTTATTATAACAATAATAACTTTACTTGGTCTAAACCTCTTACCTTAGAATAAGGAAAAGCGTATTTTTATTTTAATATTAGATATTATATGTAAGTTATTCATAAATAAACTTCAGGAAATGCTTATTTTACCTTATCTGTTTTAACACCAATGACAAAAAATACTGTTAATTCTATTCCAGAAGTAAGAAAATTCACTGTTGATGCAAATTAATAATATGAAGTTGTTCAATTTAACATATCTGGAAGTCAAAAAGGAAACTTTAGATTATCTTATAATAATAGTTTCACTGATCCTATTGATTTATTTAGTAATGATTTAGCTACTGGTCTAACCAATATTAGTTTTACAGCCACTAATATAAACAATACTATGTATGATTCTGCTGGAAAGTAAATTATTTATAAATTAAAATAATTGTTAATTTAAGATATTTTTTATCAATTTTTTAAGTTAATAATAAATTAATCTATTAATTTGAATATCCTTTAGTTTTTTAATTAAATACATAATTTAACCATCTTTAATTTAATATCTTCTAAAATAATCATTATACAATTTAAATCATTATTTTTAGAAAAATATCATTTTTGATTAAATTATAGTAATATTATTTTTAAAACTTAAATCATTTTTAAAACTTTTATATATATTAATATTTAAAATTAGTGTAACAACTGATTAAACTTTATGTGCTGTTCGTTAATGGAATGTACTATTCAAAAAATATAGAACTGATTATATATATCCATTTGCCATGTTGAATAAATTATATGGTTCTCCTACTTCAAGTTTCAAAACAGTAGTGGCACCATCTATAATTCCATATGGAACATTTGATATGAATATTCTTTATGATGGTGTAAATAAAGCTGCCAAGAATATATCAATTTATTCATCGGGTTCTTAAATTTATCAGAAATTAGTAGATGAGTAAATTTATTAAATAATAGAATGAAACTAAGTGAATTTATATAAGTATATCATGAAGCTACAGTTAATTAAACTGGTAAATTGATATTCTATGTGACATTTAAGGGTCTACCTGGTCCTTTAAATAACAGTATTACTTTTGATGCATCTAAAATTATAAATCAAAATAGTATTGCACCAAATGTAACAAATTACACTACAACAACTGGTTCTTTTAATCAATTTTTCTAACCTGTTCCTATGGATATGTTAAGTTTCGCTGAAAATGTGTCAAGTGTAGTTGTAACAGTCAATAAAATTAAATCATCTTGTCCAAATCAAAATTGTTTATATAAAATAAATGATACAAATGTACCAATAATTATGAGTTATACATTCACTGATCCACAATTGGTAATCACATTAGCTGCTAATACATTAGTAAACTCAACTAGTGTATCAGTTTCAATTGATAATGTACCATGTGTATTAGGAACAGTTACTAGTACTAGTATTACATGTAATTTCGAAGCAGGATCAGATGGAAAAGCTAAAATAGTAGCTGGAAATTATATGCCAAAAGTAATATTATCATAATTTAGGTTTTGTTAAATCCTAAAGGATATTGCTTATATGATTCAACTTGCACAAATATTACTATTCCTTTAGTTATTAATAGTTTTTATCCAACATCAGTCAATGTTATAGGTGGTGCTGAAGTATTTGTGAATACTTCTGGATTACCATCAATTGATAAAAATAATATTTAACTTTATGTTGGAGATTGCAATATTACAGAATTTTCATTAAAGAATAAAATTATTACATTCTTTAGTCCTCCTGCTGCTAATATTACTAATAATAATTTCAAAATAAAAATCATGTATGATGGATAATAAGTAATTTCAACTGATGATTTAACAATGTCAAATCCAAATTAAGCAACAATTACAAATATTTCACCAAGTGATGTTATGCCAACATATAAAGGAGATTTTAATATAACAGGAACTGGATTTGGAACCAATATATCTAATGTCTTAGTCTAAATATATAGTTTTAATAAAACATATAATTTAACAATATTTAAATTAACTGATACTTTAATTACAGCATTCTTACCAGGGGGTGAGTTAGGAACTTATAAAACAAAAGTTTTAATTAAAAATATAGGTGGAAATGCTCCTCCTGCTAATAATATTGATTAATTCAAATATAGTCTTACAGTTACAGCTATTAGTTATTAGAGTGGTAGTTTGTTTGGAGGTTAAATATTGACCGTTACCGGTACTAATTTTAACACGTAAAATAATAGAAATCAAGTGTTTTTGTTTATTGAAAATACTAATTTGTAATGTGTTGTTTTTTAAGCCACAAGTACATAATTACTTTGCAAAACTCCTTATGTTCCAATTGCTGAATAAGCTTTATTTATTTCTAATAAAACTAAAATTGAAGTTTATCAAGCCTTAATTTATAATTCAACTTGTTCACCAGGTGTTTGTGAATATCAATATCAAAATAGTGCAAGTCCTTTAATTTCAGCAATTAGTAAATAAGATAATCCATAAAATGATACTGATATTACTTTAACTGGAACTAATTTTAAGAATGCTGATGAAATTATATTTTAAAATGTTTAAACTAAAGATGAAACAAAAATATCATAAACCACTTTTGTAAGTGCAACCTCATTTACTTTTAAAATGCAAAATTTCTATTCAGGATAATATATTGTTTATTTAAATTCAACCACTGGATACTCAAATTAAAATTTAACCATAATTGTAAAAGGTGTAAAAACATCAATGACTCCAGCCCAAATACCTAAAGTAGGAGGAAATATGGTTATTAAAGGTTATGGATTCCCAATTAACCCTAAAATTATATATGGTGCAGATAGTAATTCTAAAACTTAATGTGATGTGAGTTTTTCAAACTAAACTTAAATTATTTGTTCAGTATAAGAAGTCATCAATTTACAATTAATCACAATGAATATAACAAATGATGAAATCTTATAATTAGGATAAATTAATATTAATGATACAAATAATGCTATGATTACTTATGCAACATAAACAATGTCAGGAAATAATGCTATAGTAAAATTGGTTGGAACAGATTTAAATCTCATTTCAAGTGTAAAAATGTAATAAAATTCTGATCCATTGTTAAATTTATTGTCTCTTAAATTCAATGGAACTATTCTTAATTAAACAAGTGTTCTCATGTATGTATAATTTGATAATGTTCCAGCAGGAAAAAAATATAAATTACTTCCTGAAACTTCAGGTTAAGGTTACGCAAATTATTATAATTATTATTATTATGTTGATGTTCCATTAATAGTTGATACTATAACTACAGTATAAAGTTCATATGCTGGAGGTAAAGATTTGACAATAACTGGTAAAGGTTTAGGAGAATCAGATATTTATATTTGTGCTAAATCTAAAGAAAATTTATGTGAAGTCTCATCTAAAACTTTAGATTAAGTGGTTTGTAAAACACCTTCAGCTGTAACAAGTGCATCTAATGCATTATATGATATGAGTTAAATTAGATAAATAGATTATACTACAACATTTGATACTAATTATTACCTACCTAATGTTACATATGATGGTAAAATGAATACTTATTATTATTCAAAAAAATAAACTTGCTATATTGAATTAGATTTTGGATTAAATTCATTAGCTTTAATATCATATATTAGATTTATTCCTGAAACTATGTATAAATAATTAAGTTAATACTCAGGAATGTAAATTAAAGCTATAGCTAATAATAATTGGGTTGATTTAACTACATTCAATAATAGCTTCTTATAATCTGGTTGGAATACATTTTATATGGATTAATCTTCTAATATACCATATTCAAAGATTAGATTTGAAGATACTGAAAATAATAATTGCTAAATTTCAGAAATTTAAGTATTTGGTGTTAAATATATTAATTAAACATCAGCTGATATTGATTGTCCAGTAATTATATCTTCAAATGCATTGGCAAGTGATTTTGTACAAAATAACACAGTTTAATATTAAACCGCTATTACTCCCGTAATTACAAGTATTAGTCCAAATAATGGAACAGCAGCTGGTGGAACAGTAATCACAATAGTTGGTACTGGATTCTCAACTACTACATCAGAAATAAGTGTTAAATTCGATAATATTACATGTGTAGTTAGCAGTGCAACAGCTACTTAAATTTAATGTACAACAGGGGCTCGACCGGTATTTGTGAATCCATCAGTTTAATTAATTACCAATGGATAATAAGCAGCAAATAAAGATTTATATTACTTATATATAGATAAATGGTCATAATAAACAACATGGGGTGGGGGTAGTCCTCCAACTGAAGGAAATGTGGTTAGTATTCCAGCAGGATAGAATATTTTATTAGATATATCAACACCTATTTTGAATACTGTAATAGTTGAGGGAAGATTGATATTTGATGATGTTGAAGGATTAGAATTCAATTCTCATAATGTGTTAGTATTAAATGGAGGATATATTCAAATAGGTTCTCCTGAAAAACCATTATTAAAAAATATTAAAATCATTATGCATGGTAATAAAGAATTCGATAAATAACTTCCAATGTTCGGAAATAAAGTTATTGGTGTTTAAAACTCAAGAATTGATATACATGGTGCTCCAAGAAATGTTTCATGGACTTATATTTCAGATTCAATTTAACGAGGATCAATGACATTAAATTTGATGGAAAAAACAGATTGGAAAGTTGGGGAATAAATAGTTGTTTCTAGTACTAATTACGATATGTTTGAAGCAGAAACTCGTTATATTGTATCCAATATAAATGGTGTGATTACTGTGGATAGGCCATTTATATATTTCCATTATTCAAATGTTGAAACATATGGTAATTTCAAATTCCCAATGAGAGCTGAAGTGGCATTATTATCAAGAAATATTGTATTTAAAGGATCTGATGACGATTCTGAATAATTGACTTATGGTGCTCATATAATGATGATGGGTTCTGAATTAAGTGGTACAATTGGAAGATTTTCTAATTTTGAGTTAACTTAAGTTGGTTAATCAACAATTCTTGGTAGATATCCTATACATTATCATAAATGTGGTGCTATTCCAAGTTCATATGTAAATAGTGTTGCTTGTCATAATTCATATGCAAGATTTATAACATTACATGGTGTTTCATACGCAAAAGTTACTAATACTGTAGCCTATAATTCATTTGGACATTAATATTTCGTTGAAGACGGTAGTGAAACTAAAAATACTATTGATGGATGTTTAGCTATCAATGCTAAAAAAATATGGACTTTAACTAATACAGATGTAAGTGTTGCTAATTATTGGGTCACAAATCCAGATAATACTGTTAGAAATAGTAATGCAGCAGGTTCTGAGTTTTATGGATTTTGGTATGAATTGATGGAGCATCCAACAGGTCCTACCACTGATGTTACTATTTGTCCTGATTAAACTGTATTGTTAGATTTTAGTAATAATATTGCCCATTCTAGTGGGAAATATGGTCTTAGACTTAAAAAACATGCTTCAGTTTTAAACCCATGTTAATCTAATAAAAATATTAATGCATTGGATCCTTATAAAAGCAATCCACCCATTTAAAGTGTTTATAAAAACTTTTAAGCTTGGAAATTAGTCGAAAAAGGATTATAAGCTGAAGAAGTTGGTGCAATTACATTTTAAAATTTTATGATAGCAGATGCAGGTTTGTCTGGAATAGATGTTGAAATCACTGATTTAGCAAAATCAGCTTTAGTTGAAAACTTTTTATTAGTTGGATATACAACTTAAGGTAATTCTCCAAATGCCACTATGAATAAAGGTGCTAGAGGTATTTAATTATCGAGAACTGATGGATTAACAGTTAGAAATATTACATTCTATAATTATGGTGGTAATTCAAATGCCGCATTTTAAACTGCTAGTACAGCAGAAAATTAATGTCAAAGAAGATAAGATGGAGCCACATATATGGTCTCAGATTTGAAATTTAATAATGTAACTAAAAAAGTTATATGGAATGGTGCTTTTAAAAGAGATGTTTTCTAAGATATTGATGGTACTTTAACAGGAACAAATGAACTTACTTGGATTTCTGTTTATTATAGACATTTAGAATCTGCATAATGTACTGTGTTAACAGATACCTATATGTATGGATAAAAAGTTATTTAATGCAATAAAGATTGTTTTATAAGAAAAATTTCATTTTATAATGTTAAAAATAAAAATTTACAAAGTTTACCTTTGAAAATAGCTAATCTTAAAGAGAATTTAACAGATACAACTGTTTTTACTACATAACCTTTGGATATATCTGTTCAATTTTTACCTAATTCATGGTCATTTATGGTCTAATCTGGTGAAAATTATTAAGTATAAATCTCACAAGGATCTATTTGGAGTTAAATGTAAATGGCACCATTTTTCTAAAGATAAGCATCTGAGCCTACATCTTTGATTTAATTCAATTTTTCTAGTAATTATGAATTATTTGATTCTTAATAGAATATAGGATTTTCAAATTCTAAATCAAGATCTATTTATAATATGAACAATAATAGTGATTTTACATTAAATTATACAATGAATACTTAAACTACTTAATATCCTTTCGGAAATTATACATACAATAATTAATCCAAAATAGTATAAGTAGCTGTTAATGGTGATGGTAATGGAACTGTTAAAATAAATGGTATAACATGCAGATATTATTGTCCTTAAGTTTTAGATCCTACCACTGGAAGAGAATTAAAAGAAAGATTATGGTCAGATGCAGCTAATTGGCCAAACTAAAAGCTTCCTACATCTAATTAAGACGTTGATATACCTTATATTTGGAATTTAAGAATGGATATAAATCCACCCCCTTTAAATAAATTAATTTTAGATGGTAATTTAATATTTGATGGAAATTTGACTTAAAGTACATTATAAGCAAAAAATATTTGGATTAGATAAGGAGGATTACTAGCAGGAACAAATACAACTCCATATGAAAACTAAATATTAATAGAAACAACAAGTTCATAAATGGACGACGATTTAATAGTAATAATCTATATTTATAATTGAATAAAAGGCTCATTAATATTTTTAATGAGTAATTTTTGAAAATTTTAAAAATTAACTATATACATGTTTTATGTTATAAACAATAATATATAATTAAATAGGTTAGTCCAACTATATTAGCAGGAAACAATGTAATTTTCAATAGTTGGAATTTATCTTTATTCGGAAAAGTACCTAGAACTACTTAAACTCGTTTAACAGCTTCAGTAAAAAGTGGTTCAGCATTGATTAATGTTGAAGCATGTTTAGATTGGAAAGCTGGAGACAGTTTGGTAATTAGTTCTACTGAATCAACATTTGCTGATAATGAAGTGGTTACAATTAAAAGCGTTGATGGCAATGTTATTGCATTAAACGAAAATATAAAAAATTTCCATTATGGTAGTCCAAATGTCTTAAATTATACAATTGGTAAAGTTGATATGAGAGCAAGTGTAGGTCTTCTTACAAGAAATATTGTTATAAAATCATCAAATAGTTGGTAATGCAGAATTTACTCCGGCTTATTTACTAGTTAAACAGGAAAGAAATATGCAGGTCAAACTCTTTTAAATGGAGTTTAAATTTAAAATTGTGGTTAAAAAGATACAGGAACAGGTGCAATTGATTTAATGGATAATGCCGCCATATAAAATGTAACAGGATCTAGTATATTCAATTCATTAACTTTTGGTGTCAGATCTATAGGATTATCATCATCAGTTGTTAATTTTGATAACAATGTTTATTACAATGCATATTATACAGCCATAATGTTCAAAGGTGTACCTAAATACACTTTCAAAAATAATTTAATGATTGGACTTACACCAAATCCACTTGTTACATCTGATACTATGACAACAGCTTTTACTGCTTTAGATAATTCATCAGAAAATTAAATAATTGTAAATAATACTGCAAGAGGTATAACAGGAGTTGGATTCGTTTATTAAGGATACGACTGTTCATCAGAAAGTAGTAAAACAAGTTATTTGGCAAATGTTTATGGTAATTAAGCTGGATCTTCATAAGTTGGATTAATTTGTTTCAATAGAGGTTTTAAATGTTTAGGTTGTTATGATTTTACAGGTAATAATATTATAATTTAGGTTATAAATGTTAACATGGATTCGATTCATTTGAGAACGTATAAAATCTTACTATATCAAAAATGTTATTAGTAGAAAATAAAATTGGTACTTTTACTTTTGTTGGTAATGAATAATAACATTATATATAAAATTCTAATTTCGAATTTGATGCACTTGCAAGAACTGATTGTCCTGAATGCTATGAATCAAATGTATTTATACTATATATTAGTGCTCCGGTTTAACCGCTTTTATGTTCCCTGTTTCAGTTATTGGTGGTGCAGGATAAAAGCCTCCTTAAGGATTAGATATGACTGGATATATTAGTTTATGTACTGAAAGTTCATTCGGATTAGACACATTTAATGATAATTTCATTTTCCATAATTATCAATTGACTAATGCTAACCATCCATCATGTTCAAATAATAGATTGCTTAATGTTATGGCTGCAGCAAAAGACTTGAATTCTGTTTTAACCTTCTAAAAAACAACTATGGACAATACTGATCCAAAATCTCTTGTATTTTTTATTTATTTTTAGGTTGTATTCAAAAATCCTAACAAAGCATTAGCAAGTTGGGAAAAAGGATGTGGTAAAATTTAATGTACTGGATTAATTAACATTATGTTAAATGATGTAGATGGATCATTATTAGGAGCTCGTAGTTAAGCTCTTCCTAACAATAATTATACTGGAGTTGTTGATGGTTGTGTTAAAAATTAAGATTGGAATGGTAAAACATAATTTATTTTAATTAATTTAGTTAATTTAATTAATTTAGTTAATTTAATTAATTTATAAATTTACTAATAATAATAATAAATTAGGTTATTAATGTATGGGAATAAAATTCGGTGTTGTAAGATTTTTATCATAAGCATGGGATGCTAGAAAAGCAATGAATATCCCAGTATTACTTTAAAATACTCAATTGAATTTCGAAAATACATTGAATATGCTTTGGGAATGGCATTGGTTACCTGATGGTTCTCCAAAAGATGATCGTTTATAAGCCTATTGGTCTTTATTCAAATATAATTATACATATGAAGTCAAATGGCCTGGAAGTACCCCATCAATCTTGAGATATGCACTATCTAAAAACATAACAAAATCTTAAGAAAACGATTGGGCAATCATTAAATATTAATATCATGATCCTAGTTCATTTAGCGTATAATTATTATAAAATAGGCTAAATTTGAAAATGGAACAAAAATTAAAAATAATTATTTATAAGCAAATGTTAATTTGAGCGATCATACTAGTGAATGCGGAAAGAATGTAGTAGATTCTGAAAATAGATATATAAGTAATAATTATTTATATAATAGCTTTTGTTTTGACTTAAGATCCAGATTGTGTTATAATTATTAGCATGCTTAGTGTTGTTAAAGTTACAATGAGGTTTATATATTATTATATTTTAGATTTAGTACTAGTTTCGAAGATTTCTATAAAAATAATGGTTAAGCTACTCTTGTAGATAAAATTTCTGCATTCTTAGGTGTTGGACAAGATTAAGTCAGTGTTGTTAGCATTAGAAAAGGATCTACTATCATAGATTATCACATTACACCAACTGCTGAATAATAAGCTTCAGGAAATTCTTCAGCTGTAATATAAATTTACATATTTTGCAGCATTTTATTAAGATCATTAAATTTTTAATATAATTGGAATTTATTGATTCTAATGATTACTTAATTATTTCAAAAATTTACCATCATTAGAGTCAATTTTTGTGTGAAATCCATTTAATTTTATAAATTATATGATCTTGTGAAATAAAAATGCAGCAAAATATACTTATTTATATTTCTAGATTATGAATTCCATTAATTAATAATTATCAGAAGGAGTTAATGGGGGAGGTTTAGATTTAAGTAGTATTGGAACTGTTACAGGATTTACATCATCTGTAGTTGTTGTTGCCACTAATAGTACAGTAACACCTACTGATACAGTCACAAATACGCCATAAAAAGCTTTTATAGATAAATTATGGGTATAAATGAGTATTTTGGGAGCACTATTTTTCATTATGATTATTATAGTTTTAACAGTTTATTTAAAACACAGAAAAAATAGAAAACTTAAATAAGATAATATAAAAAATATAGAAATGGCTAAAAATAACTCAGTTTATCCAGAATAATAGATTAATTTAGAATCAAATAATCATCAAAAATAAGATTTAATTAAAAATAATAATGATTTCTTTATTGATGAATAAAATGAAGAAAATGAATAAAATGAAGAAAATTTATTCAAGTTAAAAGATCAAAAGAATTAAGATAGATTATAAGCAAATAATGAAATTGAGATTAAAAATTCAAGACCTACTATTAAGTAAAAGAAAAATAGAAGATAGTAAGTTAGTTAAATAACTTTTGATGAAAAAAATGAAAAAAATGAGAACACATAATCATATTTTGATTGAATAATTGATTATGTTTTAATTTTAGACTGTTATAAATATAAATTTTATTTTTCATTAAAGATTTTATAATTTCTTTAATATTTAAAATTATTAAGTTCTATTAAAAAATTTTACATTTGTTCATTATAATCTGAAATTATAAAAATCATATTATATTTTTAGGGGTTGGGGTTGGGGTTGGGGTTGG
>Ga0228633_1000368_pt1 | contig 12743 bp, 6 predicted proteins | sample 41DmetaG_FD_182703 | JGI IMG/M metagenome (GOLD analysis project Ga0228633, IMG submission 182703) | Seawater microbial communities from Monterey Bay, California, United States - 41D | ecosystem: Environmental > Aquatic > Marine > Coastal | place: USA: California | collected 2016-11-13
AACCCCAACCCCAAATTTTATCGAATTTTTTCAAAGAAATATAACAAAAAGCATTTTTTATTGTTGATGAAATTAATTATAATTTTTATAATAATTTGAGTATTTAAAATTTAAAAATTATGAATATATTTGATATTTCTATAATATTTCACTGATATTTCAATAATTTTTGAATGGTAATTCAGATTCTTTGGGATAAATGCTATTTTAAGGATCAATCATAATTTTTTGATTCATTCTTTTTGAATGAATAGTCCAGCAATGTTCAATATGATTATAAAAGATTCTTTTGTGGTTATATTACAATAAAAGTTGAGGTAAAATAATAGCCAGAGCATATTATCTAAAAATTCTATGAGTTTTAAAGTAACTTCCATATTATTTTAACAAAGCTTTATTTATAAAATATAATTACGCATGACATATCCAGCTTTTGCCATTTGATTAATTCCAAATACAGAGGCGAGTGAAAATATCCCTCCATACATACATATATCATTTTTCATTTAAAAATAATAATCATGTTAAGATTTTATTAAAATTTAATGTGGATAAAATTCTAATAATGTTTTCAACCTTTATTCATTCTTAAAAAACATATTGAAAAATTTTTCAAAAGGATTAGAAGGAGATTCATACTCTTTTCCATTAAAGAAACTACATTTTATATAATTTTACCTTACTGACTCATCATTTTCAGGCAAAGTTTTGAAATACTTTTCTGTGTATTTTTAATTCTATGATGGTAATATCATTAGATTTAATTGAATTATACTATAAATTTATTTAATAACTTAATTTAATATATTTATAAAATTTTTAAAATTTATGATAATATTTTATAATTTTTTAAATATATCAATAATAATTTATTATATATCAATATTTAATAGAGTTAACTCTGATTTTATTTTGTTATTCATCATATTTACTCTATAATTCAATAAGTTTCTATTACAATTATTAATTTTATTTTTTTTAATTATCTAAGTTCTTTTTGAAATCATTTTTAATATCAATTTCGATTTATAACAATCTTTCTTAATGATGCTTTTCTTAAGGCTATTATACATTGTTTTTTGTAAGTTTCTATTTAAAATTTAATATATACTTCTAATACTTTCTATTCTTTTTCTGAAAACTCATTTTGCATCTATAATATCTTATTTGAATAATAACTTTTAACTTTCGCCATTTAATCGTCATTTTTTAATTTTTATTCATTTTCAAAATCTTATTAAGCTACTTATTTTTCACTTTTTAATTTGATAATATCTTCTCTTAAATTTTCATTATCTTATTATAAATTTTAATATAGTTCAGTTTAATGTCTATAATTTTAAATTTATAAGGTTAGTTATTATACTGAATTTAATAAATCTGTTGTTTCTTAGAAATTTTCAATATTACTTACATTTGAAGTTCGAGATGAATCATATTTTGATTATCTATTTATAAATTAAAAACATTTCACATGAATTTTTCATATGTTTTATTACTTGTTTTTATTAATTCAATTCTTATTACGCGGTTTAATATTTTTCTTAAAGTTATTCATTTTGACTTTCTAAATTTATGTAAAATTATATTTTAGAATTTAGCCTATCAATTTTTCTATTTTAATCATCTAAAATTTAATCTTTTTAAATTATCTAACAGTATTGATTTTATATCTCATCTTATAATTTTTAAATTATTTAATCTTATCTCTCTTTTTATTTTATTTCATTTTATTATCTTTATTAATTATTTTATGATTATAATAAATCTTTCTCTTATGATAATTGTTAACATTATTCTGATTTTTATTGAACTCTATTAAATTAATTTTTCAAATAATAAATATTATTTACGAATTTTATAGTTAATTAATTGTTTATTTAAGTTATTCTATTTCTTATTAATTTTTATTATCTTATTATTTACTATACTAAATTTCATTACAACTCTTACTACTTTCTATTTTCTACATTTATTAAACTTACTATACATCTTAAAATTTCTATATAATTATTAAAATTTACTTCGATAATAAAAGGATGTTTTTTAATTTATTCAATATTGAGTCTTTAAGCAGAATTTTTTTTTAATAATTTACTAATAAAATCTTTTGCGAATCCTGACATATCTTTTGGAAATTATACTCCTTTATCTACATTTAATATATTTTATTCTAACATTTGTTGTGCATTTTTTTGAACAGTATTTGAATCCGGGGTAAAAGGTGGTCTTCCATTAATTAATTCAAAAGTTAAAACACCTATACTCCAGATATCTACTGATTTATCATGACCTTTTTCTAAAATCATTTCAGGAGCTAAATATTCCAATGTTCCACAATAAGTTTCTCGTTTTTAATTTGTAAAAAATGTTGACCAACCAAAATCTATTAATTTTAAATTATTTTTAGAATCCAATAATAAATTCTCTGGCTTTATATCTCTATGAATAATAGGACGTGGTCTTGATTATAAATATTCAATTGCACTCACTAAACTTGCAATATAATCCCTTACAGTAGATTCGTCAAACTTCTTTATTTGTTATAATTTTTGATATAATTAGCCTTTTATATTAATAATATACCCCTTTCTGCAAATTCTAATAATAAGAATAAATATTCGTCATCTTCAAAATGATCAAACAATTATATTATATTTGGATGTCTAATTTGATACATAATTTATATTTCATTTTAAACTTATTATATCATGTTCTATTACTTTATACTTTCCTTTTATATAGCTTTTAAAGCATATATTTTGTCATTTTATTTTTTCCTAACTTAAAAAACCTTTTATTAAAATAAAAAAACTCTTCCAAAAGAACCTTATCCTAAGTTTTTTTCAACTTTAAAATCATCTCTTGTGAGCATTTTATCTCCGTTCTGCACATTAGAACTAGGAGGAAACATAAACTATTAATTCAATTTCATATTTTTAACTAAAATAATAATTTAAATTTTATAATATGTAATAAGGTAACAGTAATCCTGGATTTTTACCTAAACATGTTTCTTATCATTAAAATAATTAAGGTAAATTAAATAATAAAAAAGGTCGTGATACATACATTTACGATGATAATGGAGGTTTTAATAGAAAGTAAATGAAAATAACTTTTTAATCAAAAAGTGGTCGTTTGAATAATCATTTAATTTAATAATAAGATTAGAGGAAAGTACTAAGTACACCTTTAATCAATTATTTTTCTGATGGAACTGGAAGAGATCAATATATTAAGTTTATTATTTTGTTATCAGATATAATCATGGCGGATTATGTAAAAACCAGAGATATACTGCTGATGTTTTTATTTCTACTTTGAGAAATAATAGAAAAATTGAAAATTATAACAATGATGACTTTTTTTTACAATCTTAATTTATGAGATCCAAAAAAGATTATTTCAAAAATTAAGATAATTTTAAAACTCAAAGTCAATTAATCAATAGACTTATTGAACCAAAAAAAAGCGTTCAAAATTTACCAAAATTAAAATAAAATTGATAATTATTTTATAATTAATTATTATTCATTTTATAAAAATTTAATATATAAAATTTTTCATTTAAAAAATTCTTTAATTGCATTTTTTTTTTCTGTTGATTTCAAACAGTCATATAAATTTTCTCTTTCTTATTATGAGCATCCAAATAAATTACTTATAATTTTCAATATTTCTGAAGAATCTTTAGATCTATTAATAATTAATTCATTACTTATTTTTGATTTTATTCATTAATTAAATAAACATATTCTTTAAATGCTCATTATAATGTTATATTTCAGAGTTATTTTAAAAACTTTATTACGATTTTCCTTGAGATGATTTTTTCTATTATTAATTATATTTTTATATTATATTTTTATATTATATTTTTATTTTTATTTTTTTATATTCTTAATTATATTTTTAATTATATTTTTATATTTTTAATTATATTATACCTATAACGATCCACTAAAACTATTGTCTTTATTTTCTTCGTTATTTTCTAAAAATGACATCAATTTATCATCTTAAATTGCAGAAATTTCTAAATTCAATGGTGAATCTATAGACTTCTTTTATTTTATTTCATCATTATTATCTTATATTATACTTAATTTTTCTTAAGTCTCTTAGATTTCTTCAATATATCTATTTTTATTTTAAATTACTTATTTCTTTATTATTTTGTATCGATTAAATCTTTTTCTAATGAAATTATTTCATTTTATAGTTTAATATTTATTTCTTCAGAATTATTAATTTTTTGATTCAATTATTCTAAAAATAATTATAAATTACCTTAGTTTTTAACAATTTCTTGAATAAATTAAATAGCAACGGATTCAATCTAATTTTAATCAAATTAAATATCAATATTAATTTATTTCAAAAATGAAATAAACAATTATTTAATTAATATTAATTACTACTCATTTTATTATTTGATATCATTTTTTTAGGAATCTAGTAATGAAAAACTTTTAATATATTGATTTACTTTTTTTATAACTCTAAAATGATCAAATTTTATTATTATAAATTATTTTATACAATTTTGGTTTATTATTCTTAATTTTTTTTATCTGATATAATGGTTTCTATTTGTTTCTCTAGTTATTCAATTATATCACCTTATGTATTTATGAATTTATTTTTTTTATCAATTTACTATTATAAACATAAATTTTCTTTTTAATCAATTTATTTTTTATTTTCTTCTTATTATTTCAATTTATCCTATTATTATTCATCATTTAATCTTTTATTATCTATTTATAGTTAATTTATCTAAGATTATTATTATTCATTTTATAATATAAAATCATCAATTTATTATTATAATTTCTAGTTTTTTTCATTATTTTATTTATCTTATTAATTTTTTTCAATTTCTATTAATAAATTTTAATTCTATTCATTTAATTTATCTTATTATTCTTATTATTTTTCTAATTATTCTGATTATTTTTTTAATTATTCTGATTATTTTTCTTATTATTCTTATTATTTATCTAATTATTTACAATAATCAATTTATAATTATTTTTCTAAATCTAATTATTTTAAATATAATTCTAATTATTTAGATTTCTCTAAATCCAGTTATTTTAAATTTTATAATTACAATTATAATTTTTCTTTATCATTCTAAAGTTATTGCTATAATTCTAATTATTCTTATAATATTTCTTAATCTTATTATTAATTTGATTAAACTAAATCTGAATCATTTTCTTAAGATAAACTTTTATTTTCTTCCATCATTCTTATTTATTCCTCTAAAACAAAGATTTTTTCTTTTAAATTTGATACAGTTATTTTCTAATTTTTCTAATTATTGCTTAATTTTTCATTTCTTTCTTTAAGTTATTATATATCTTATAAATTTATTTTCATGATTTCTTAAAATTTGAATCCTTTTTTTTCTAATTCAAATCTGACATTTTCATACATTTATTAAGATTCTTCGATTTATCTTTCTAGTTCATAAATGATTCTTTTAAGTTTTTCACAATTTTTATTCATATGTTCTAATTTATCACTTAATTCATAATTTTCATTTTATATCTAGCCTAATTCATTTTAATAGTTTTTTATTAAATATTTCTATTATTTATCAGTTTCTTAGAAATTAAACAATTATAATTGCATTTCTTAAACAGCATCTTCCTCATAACTTGACTCATTAGACTTATCTAATATAAGATTTAATTCTTAATTCATTAATTTTAATTATTCAATCTATTCTTATTAAGTTGCTGAAATCTCTTTTTATAATTATAAATCTAAATTAACTTATTATATCTAATTTGTAAGTTCATTGTTTTATTAGTTTTTCTATGAGATTTATTCATATAAATCTTCTTTTTATTATGCTAATTCTTAAATAAAAGGTAAATTCATATAATCTTTTGACTAATCTTAATTCAATTAATCTAACTATTATTAATTATAATTAAAATCTATTACTACACTAAAATCATTCTATAATGATTTTATTTATTATTAAAATAAATTCTTTTCATTTATGTTTTGCATTTTCATTCCTTTCAATTTCTTTATTATTATTATTATATTATTTAACAATATTTTTATTTATTTCTTTTAATTTAGTATCATTTTATTACATTAATGAGATTTTTTCTTATTTTATACTTAATTATCTTTATATTATTACTATTATTCAAGTAATTCTTACTATAATTAATTTAATTATATATTTTAATTATTCAATTTCTAATTTTATTATTCAATTATTTAAATATTATTTTCATTTTATTTAATTAAGTCATCATTTTAAATGTCATTGATATCTTTTTTAATATGATTTTTTTAATTTTCTAATTAAACAATCTTTTCTTTCAACTACTCATTAGTCTCTACTTATAATTCTAATCTTAATTCAATTTTTTCATTATTTTATTCAACTAACTATAATTTAGTTAATTTTTCTTATAAGTCAAATTATTAATTTTACATATCATCTAATTATTCATATAATTATTCTTTTTACAGTAAATGTTATTATATGTCATTCTGATATTAGTATATTTATTATTATATAGTGTTATTACTATTAATTAATTCTTAATTTTAGTCTTTTCTTTCTTATATTTGTATTGTTTAACATTATTATTATTTTGTTAAATTTTCTAATTTATTTTTATATTTTTATATCTACTATAGTAAATCTTCTTATTTTTATTTATCTTAATCTTATTATTAATCGTATAATTTAAATTATTACTATAATTGCTTTTCTTATTATTATATTTATTCTAATGATTATTATATTTTTTATTCATTATTTTTATTTTATTATTTCTATTATTTTTCATAATTAATTGTTAATTATATTTTTTATTCATTATTTTATTATAATTAATCATTTAATTCTGATATTATCTTATCATTTTTTTATTATTAATCATTTAATTAATTTTAAATATCATCATATTTTATTTATAATTTTAAATTTTTATCATTACTTTATTTTAATTTATTCTTGATATCGTCATTTTTTTACTGAAATTATTACATTTATTTTTATAAATTTTCATTTTATTATTATAAATCCAATATCTATTAATTATTATCCTTTAAAATAGTAAAATGTTATTCTTTTTATTATTCTAATTGATTTGTTAAATTATTATTAACTTATTTTGATAATGATAATTATTCTTAATTTTATCTATCTTTTTATAATAGACTTTATTATAAACTTTATTATTATTATTCTTAAAATTAAAATTATTTCTTCATTTATTATAATTCATCATTATTAAATTATTCTTATTTTACATTTGATTATTTTAATTCATCTTTAATATCTTAATATTAAATCTATAATTATTAATTGTCGATTTTTTATTATTTATAATCTACTTATAGTTATTTATAATCTATTTATAATTGCTATTATTATTCTAATAATTCTTTACTTGATGCTTATAATTTATTGTATTTTTCTAATTATTCTTTATTTTATATTTATAAATAATTTTACTATTCTTTAATTTATTTGTTTTATCCTTATAATTTATTTTATTATTCTTATTATTCTTAAAATTGATTATCATTTAATATTTGTAATTTATTATATTAAGCTTATAATTATTGTTTCTCTTATAATTACTCTTTATTTAATATTTATAATTTATTATATTTTTCTACTTATTCCTACAATTACTCTTTATTTTATGTTTATAATTTATTATATTTATCTTATAATATTTATTATTATTATTTATTTTATGCTTATAATTTGTTATATTAATCTTATAATTATTATAGTTTTTCTTATTATTAATCTTATTATTCTTCATTTAATAACTATAATGAATTGTATTTCTCTTTTTATTCATTTATTTTTTATTATTATTTCTCTGTTTATTCTTTATTTGTTGTTTATAATTTATTATATTTCTCTTATTATTATTATAGTAATTCTTCAATTGATATCTATAATTTATTATATTTTTCAGACTATTCTTATAACTATTATTCTTATTATATTTCATTTTTTGTTTATAATTAAATATATTTTTCAGATTATTCTTACAATTATTACTATTATTCTTTATTTTTTGTTTATAATTTATTATATTTTTCTTATTATTCTTACAATTATTACTATTATTCTTACAATTATTACTATTATTCCTTATTTTTTTATTATAATTAATTATTATATTATTATTATTCTTATTATTATATTTAGTTTGTTGTTTATAGTGTATTTTCATATTATTATTATTTTTAAAATTATTCTAATAATTATTATTATTATTCTGAATTTAATGTTTATAATTATTAGAATTTAGTTTACAAATCTTATAATTCTTACTATTACAATTTAATTTTATCATCTTTAATATTAATTTCTAATAATATATTATCATATTTATTTTGAATTTACAAAGATAAATTATTTTGATTTTATATTTTTAATTTATTTTCTAACAAAGTTTCCTACAATTAATCAAAAAGTTGTTAATATGACAAATCTTTATTTGTTAGTTTAACAGTTTAATCTTAAATTTATGATTGATATGATTGATGTTAATTCAATAATTATAAGGTTTCTTGATTTTTAGTTTCAATCTCGATTTTATATTATGAAATTGATTCTTTTAATTATATTAATACCTATTTAAAGCTGTGTTTAAGCTTTAGATTCATTCAATTTATCATATATCTCTTAATTAATTTCATCTTTTTGTTTAATTTATTCTTATAATTGAATTAATTCATTTTCTTGATTTTAATTACATTCATTTTTTTATTTTATTGTATACTATTAATTTTCTATTTATTGTTAATCTTGTTTTTATTAGATTTATAGATTTTCTATTTAATCTATATATTAGCATTATAGTTATTTAAAATCTTCTATTTGTTTTTACTATTATTATATAAATTCATTTTGTATTACTTATTATTAATCATTATTTAAATTATTTTCATTTTATTAAATGATTTAACTTTTAATATTATTTAATAAAAAGTTATAATTATAAATTTAATATACTTTAATATGTTATTATTATTATTTCTAGGAGATCTGAATTTATTTCTGGTTAATTTGAATTACTCATTTTCTTTTAAAACTTATTTATGATTGAATTCCAAAGACTCTTTTTATTTTAAAGTTTGTTTAAAAAGTACTTTTAATTTCAAATATTTTTCATTAATAGACATTTCTCTATTATCCTTTTTATTTGATAAAAAATTACTTCATAATGTTTACGTTTTTAAGTAGATGTATTCTTAATCTATATGTGTATGTTAGATTCTTATAAATTATCTTCATAATTTATATTGTTGCTGTTTTTAGAAATCTATATTTTCTCCAAAATATTTGTATTATTCGATTATACAGACTGCATCATTAAATCGAGCTTTTTCATCTCTTACTTCTTATTATTCATTTTTAAATATTATTAAACGTTATATATGATTAAATTCAAATATTTAAATACTATTAATGATTGTAAAATTTTATAATTATATTAGTCTATTTTTAATATAGAAAATATTTTTTAATAAAATAATAAAATATCAATCGTAAATATAAAATAAGAATCATTAAATTGTTTTTTCTTTCTTTATAATCTAATAATATATAAATATTACAGTTAAGCTTGAACTACCTCTTATTTTATTTTTAAATGAGTTTTATATATAGTGATTATCTTAATTGTTTTTTTTGATTAATTCTGCATTTTGCATTTTTAAATTTTATTGTTTTTTTTTTTAATCTGATAAACAATTTTTATGAATATGAAATAGTTTGATTTTATTTTATTGATAAGATTGATTTAGATTTTATTATTATTTTTTTAAATTAGTTTCTATTTTTAATTTATCTTATGTTTGTTATAATTATGATTTAATCAATTTCAATTCATTATATGTATTAGGATGACCTTTTGATTAGATAAGAATACTTAATTATAAATCTTTAGCTTCCATTATTTCTTTATCAAATTAATTTTTCATTTTTCTAACTTATATTTCTTAATCTTCATGCATCGTATTTATTTTATGTTAAAGTGCATAAACGCTTAAAAACTTCTCTTCAAGTTATACCAATTCATCAGCTATTATTTATTATCAATATTACTTTTTATTTACAATTTATTATCAATTAAAAGTATTTCTGATTCTTTATTTGCTATAATAGATAAAAATTATTCACAATCTTATTTATATATATCTTAATTTTTCTATTTTTCATTTATTTAGTAATCAACTATTGTTTTTTAATCCTCAATTTTTTAATTTAGCATTTTTATTTACATAAATTACTTTTCTTAAATTAGTTTAGTTTATTTTAGATTTTTTTAAAGCATTTTTATATACAAAAATTAATCATGATTATCATTTTCAATATTATAATTGGTTTAATCTAAGTTTTATATTTTTAATATAGTATCTTTACACTCTAATTAAGAAAAAAAGAAAGTTTTTGATCTTTATATAATATCTTTTGTAGACAATATTTTAAGTTCTTTTTCAATTTCTAATTAACTTGGTAATTTCTCATTCCAATTACACTATTTTATTAAAAATTTAACCATTTATGTAATCATATGATAATATATTTCTCTATATAAATCTTTTGATAATTTATGAACTTCTTATATATCAAATTCTTATTTTAAAATTAAACTTTTCAAATCTTATATATAATCTTTAATTTGTTTACATACTGACTATTTCTTTATGTTTTAATCTATTGTCTAAAATATTACTTATTAATAATCATCTTATTAATTTGATAAAAACATAATTTAACTTTTTTACTTTTCATTATTTTATTAATTCATTTTTAAAAATATTATCAGTTAGCTTATAATTAATAATTAGTTTTTTTTAAAAATATATATGCTAAAACGTTATAAATAAGATAAGAAAATTATAAAATAAGAGAAATAATAAGAATCTCAATATTAAGGAATATTGCCAATAATAAATATGGAATGGATAAGCAAAGATTAGTAATAATTCAAGACATCAGTAGACATAAAAGAATACTTTTAAGAAGTAATAGATTTCGTTGTGAATAAATTTTCGAATTTATATTGTCCAATCCATGATTAAATAATAGATTCAATATATAAAGATGTAGAAAATAATAGAAAATTAGAAGAATGTTTATTATGTAGTTCATGTATAGTGTAAAAAGTATAGATTATAATAAAAGGAATTTTATTATAAAAATAAACAAGATATAGTTTGTCTAAAGAAATACATATTATAAAAATTTGATGATTTATTTGGAAGTACACTGCATAGTGAATTGCATCATTATATTCAAAATAAATAACAGTTATTATAAGATACTTAATAATAGATTTAGTAAATATATTATAATAAGATAAACTAAAGAATAAATTGATTAAAATTTAGATTAGTTAATTATTTAATTATAAATTATGAAAAGTGAATTAAACAAAAATACTTAGAAAAATTTATAAGAAATATAATAATAATATTAACAATAAATCAATTTTATATAAAATAATACATTGATTGAATTAAAATAACATGAAAATTTCATGTTAGGTACTATCAAATTTATTAAGGTAATATTAGAAATTTACATGATTCTATCAAAAATTATGAACATCCAACTGAAATTAAGTAATTAGAATATATAATTTAATAACTTAATAAATAAAAAAACTAATATCCAGCTTAATCAAGTATATTATAAACTAGAAAATAAGTACAATAAATTTAGAATTTTACAAAATCAAACATTGTTAACGATAAGTAATTAATTACAATATTAAAGATTTTTCTAAAAAGCCTAAAATTTCATAAAAGACTATTTTGAACAAGGATTAATAAATAATTCTACTATAAATCATTAAATTTAATAATTAGAAGAATAATAAATGCCTTAAAAAATAAATGAAGTTTAGATATTGTCATATAACTCTTAAATAATATAATCGAAGGGTTATATTAATTCAATTCATAATTATAATGATTTGATTTTTGTAAATTCATTAAGTGATAAGCAAATATTAGTAATGTAAGTGAATCCAGATTTTACGATAAATTAATAGATGTAAATTAAATTAGATGATTATTGTTAAGCTATAAGCGTATATCAACAATGGTTAGTTGCGTGTGGAATAAACTCTTAGAAACTTTATGTTTATCACATTAAAAATACTATCAATATATAAAAAATTATCGAAATTGATATCGGAATTAAATCTGTTGTTTTTATTGAAATTAATAATGATAAAATTATTATAATTAATAAAAAAGGATAAATCGAATATTATCAAATTCAAAATAACAACATTGAATTCTTAAAATCTTTTAATTTTGATATTGAAATTAGTTGTTGTGCTTATTAATATGATTTGTTAGTTTTAGGTCTTAAAAATGGAACAATTATTATATGGGATGGCTAAGATTAAAAATAAATTGATACAAGATAAAAAAATAAAATTACTAATATTGTGTTTTAAGATTAAAATCAAATTATTATAGGTATTTTATTATAAATTATTTTTATGAGTTTTGTGTGAATATATTTAAAATATTTGAAATATTATAATATTATAATACTATAATACTATATAATATTATATAATATAATATTATATAATATAATACTATATTATAATACTATAATATTATAATATTATATTATAATACTATATTATAATACTATAATATAATATAATATTATATAATATAATATTATATTATATTATATA
>Ga0228633_1000373_pt1 | contig 12688 bp, 11 predicted proteins | sample 41DmetaG_FD_182703 | JGI IMG/M metagenome (GOLD analysis project Ga0228633, IMG submission 182703) | Seawater microbial communities from Monterey Bay, California, United States - 41D | ecosystem: Environmental > Aquatic > Marine > Coastal | place: USA: California | collected 2016-11-13
CAGGTAAACGTTCTGATGGAATGGGTAAGTATGATGGTAATATTTACGGATTAGATAATGACGGCAAAAGAGTTGAATTGAAAAGTTTAAACGATTTAAATAAATTTAAGAAGTTTGAATTAGATGCCGATATAAACGAAGCTAAAGGAGGTCAAATTATGCCTGGAGATTATGTTAAAAATCAACACGGTAATATTTACCAAAGAGTAGACGGGAAAGTTGGAAGACATGATGCTTACGTAAGAGTTACTAACGGTAAACCGGGTAAAAAGAAAACTGGCTTACACGACTCTTTTAAATTAACTTTAGTTAATAAAAATGAATTAGAAGAATCAGGACCTGGATTTAAACACGACTGTGCTGCTAAAGTAGTACACGAAACATACGGTAAAGGAAACTGTATTCCAGAAAAACATACCCTAGTAAAAGAAGGTAAAAAGTATATAGTTACTCATTACGATGTTTTATTTGAAAGCGGAAAAACAGTAAAAGATATTCCTGTTAGTGAGCTAGATATTAAAACTACTAATGAACACTGGCATAAAGGGTATAAAAAGAAAAAGAAGTAAGCTATGCATAAATTAGAAAAACTTATATTAGAATCTTACGCAGAACTTAATATACAGGAAGAAGAAGAAAGAAGGACACTAGGTTTAGAAGATCTTCCTAAATCTTTTAGAGCCAGTATAGAAAAAAGATACGGCGTATCAAAATGGCCTGATAAAGATTTTGTATCTTCTGATATGAAAACATATTTTAAGACAATGTCTGTTGACGATTCAACAGGAAATATAGGACATAAACCTATATCTCTACCTTCTTTTGAAGAGTTGTATAGCAATTTCTCAGATATTGTAGGCGATATAAAAGGACTAATGGGTAATTCTGATGTAAGAACTGATAAAGCAGCTAGAGAATTATTTGACTTAATAAAAACAAACTTCAGAAAACTTCAAAGGTACTTAAGAACAGAGAGACCTGATCAATATGAACTTATGAAAATGAGAAGAGTAATGGAAGAGTCTGTAGACGCATTAAAGAAAAAATACAGTCAAGAAGAAGAACTTAGATTAGATCTTATAGCTCATAGAGTATTTAATAAAGACTATAATAAACTTTCAGATACAGAGAAACAAACAGTACTAAAAGATAAACATAAAGTAGGAGTAAAAGAATCAGCAGAAAAAGGAGCAGTCTTAGAAGATGCTACAGATAAAATGATTCAAAAATTCCCTACATTAAAAGCAGCGCTAATTAAACTACAAACTGAAGACTTTAAAGAGTTTGTAGAATCTATTGACTGGATATCTCCTAGACCTACTGCATTTAAGGTTAACTTAACCAATGGACAGGATTACATATTAAAGTGGTTAGGGAAAGGCTTTGAAGCACAGATACTAGGTAAACGCTATTACATAAATAAAATATCCGAATACCAGCAAGCATTAGATAAACTATCAGTGCTATATAAAGAAGGTCCAATGGGTTCCCCAGAAGAACCAGCAGAACCAGCAGATACAGATAGTGGATCATCTGGAGGCGGAGGAGGAGACTTCCCCGGAGAAGAAGGCGGTGGAGATTCCGGAGTAGATGCTCTCGGAGGAGATGATACAGCAGATGTAGGAGGAGAAGAAGGTGGAGGAGCTGACCTAACAGACGAACCAGTTGATTTTGAAGAACCAGCAGAAGAACCAGAAGTATAAATAAAATAAAAATAAAACACAATGAATAACTTTGATTTAAAAAAATTTTTAATAGAAAATAGAGCTACTAACTCTACTAAACTTTTAAGTGAAGTAAAATTTACTAAAAAAGAAATTATTAATTCTGTTACTTTTCCAACCGGGGAGGTATACACAGTAGGAGAATACTCTAACTACGACGGTATGAGAATAGATACTATCACACCAGTCCCAGAAAATGAGAGAGAAGAGGATGAAGTAGTAGCTATCGAAATGAGAGATGGAGATAATGCAGTTGTATATAAATTTAACGCTGAAGGAAAAGAAGTAGAATACTAAAAGATTTAAAACAAATACAATGGATAATTTTGATTTAAGAAAATTTTTAGCAGAAAATAGAAATAATGTAAAAGAAGATCAAGAAAGTGATCATCAATTTTACGCTAACCAAGAAGGAGAAGAAGTTATTATGCAAATAGCTAAAACTGCTATAAATCTTATGGATGAACAACCAGGAACATCTGCTCATATTGCCTTACAGTCAGTATTAGAGGATTACATCGAAGAAAACGGTTTATAATAAACTCATAAATGAATCTTATAGATAGAGTTATACTAGAATGGTCCTATAAGACCAAAAAAGGATTTCCTGACATTAACAATCAAGAGGATATGGCTTTGTTTGAATCTATGTTTGGTTTTGATCTTAATGAGCTCACAGTCTCTCCTAAGTACCAAAGTAAAGGAGTATTTAATCCATTTTATAATATAGACTCTGAGTTAGATGCAAGGGTTAGGAAACTACTAAACGATAAAAACATTGCATTTGACAACCTTATATATAAAGCAGTTGCAGATACAGCTAAAGAACCTATATTAGCATTAAGAGGATCAGCTAAGTTTGAACTATTTAAAGACTTAGAAACATCAATAGGTCAATTTATTATTATACCTAAATCTAAAGTAGTATCACACTACGGACAAAAGACTAGAAAAGACACAACAGCATCTTCTAACGTCAATGAATTTCTATCTCTATACTTCTTAAAACACCCTTTATTTACAGATGTCGAAGAAATACTAGATAAGCAAGGTGGTACCGGAGTACTAACAGGAGAAGGAGATGAGATAAGTTATTCTCAATTGATAGAGTTAATACAAAAAGACGAAACCCCTGAAAGAGACATAAAGATAGGATATAACAACTCAGTTGCATTAAAGAGTGATTTAAAGGATGTAAGTATTAATAACTTGTATTGGACTCCTAGAGGTAAACCTGCAAATATAAATTCAAAAAATCCATCTGATATTATAATAGAATTAAGCAATGGAGAGTACATAGGTTATTCAAATAAAATAGCTAGCGGAGAAGATAAGACTCCTAAGTTCAATACTAATATTGTAGCTTTTTTTGATAAACTAGACGGAAGTATTACAGAAGAAATAAAGAAACTTATTAATAGCTCCTGGAATAAAGTATCTAATTCAATTACAAAACCTAACGCAAAATCTGCTATTAATACTTTTGATATTTCAAAAGAAAGCTTTTCAGAAACTACAAGTAGAGATGCATTCGCAGATTTAGCAGTAGAGTTTCAAAAAGACAATTTAGAGTTTTACGGTAAAGATTTTTATCACCCATTTAGAAACAATATAATAGGTGGGTTAAACAAAATGCTATCTAATCCTCAAACTCTAAAGTACTTTTTAAATTCTATAGCAGCTTATACATACGGAACAGTAGTAGAAGGAGAAACACCTTGTCCTTATAAATTACTAATAGGACAAGAATCCGGGTCAAAAATAAAAGATGTATCCGAAAACAAAATATTGAGAAGTGTAGTTACAGTAGATTCTAGTAGCGATATAAAAGATATTTCAAACAATTACGACGGTAGTTCACAATCGTTTACTGTTAAATTTAAAATAAAAACATCAGGAGAATTAAAAGATGTTATAATACCTGTTACAGTACGCACAAGATCAGCAGGAGGTTGGAGCGGCAAATCACTGTTTATTACTTCTTCGGGAGTTAAAATAAGTTAGTTATGGCAAAAGACATAAAAAAGATTATAGCGCAGGAGTATATCAAGTGTGCTAAAGATCCAGAGTACTTCATGAGGAAATACTGCTATATACAGCATCCTACTAGAGGTCGAATACTATTTAACCTTTACCCTTTTCAAGGTAAGGTGTTACATTTATTTAGAGATAATCAATTTCTTATTACTTTAAAATCTAGACAGCTAGGTATATCAACTCTAGCTGCAGGTTACTCATTATGGTTAATGTTGTTTCATAAAGATAAGAACGTATTAGCTTTAGCAACAACTCAAGCAACTGCACGTAACTTAGTTTCTAAAACTATGTTTATGTACGACCAGCTTCCAAAGTGGTTAAAACTACCAGCAGTTGAAAAAAATAAATTATCTTTAAGGTTAAAAAATGGATCTAAAATTACAGCTAAGTCTTCTAACGCCGATGCAGCAAGATCGGAGGCAGTATCACTACTCCTTATCGATGAAGCAGCCTTTATTGATAACATTGAAGAAACGTTTACAGCTGCACAACAAACCTTAGCAACCGGAGGGCAATGTATGGCATTGTCAACTCCTAACGGTATCGGGAACTGGTTCCACCAAACGTGGGAAAAAGCTGAATCTGGGGAGAATTCATTCCTACCTATAAAACTACCCTGGACAGTACATCCGGAAAGAAATAAAGACTGGAGAGAGCAACAAGATAGAGACTTAGGACCAAGGATGGCAGGTCAAGAATGTGATTGTGATTTCCTAGCATCTGGAGATACAGTGTTTGAACCAGATGATATGATGTTCTATGAGCAAACATATATTAAAGATCCACTAGAAAAAAGAGGAGTTGACGGTAACTTATGGATATGGGAAGGAGTAGACTATACTAAATCATACATGGTTGTAGCAGACGTTGCTAGAGGAGATTCAGCAGATTATTCTGCATTTCACATCTTTGATATAGAAAACTGCGTACAGGTAGGGGAATATAAAGGAAAGTTATCACCTAAAGATTACGGTAACGTACTGGTAGGGATAGCATCAGAATACAACGACGCACTTTTAGTAGTAGAAAACGCAAACATTGGTTGGGCTACCATCGAACAAATTCTAGAGAGACAGTATAAAAACTTATACTACAGTTCAACATCCCAAATGGAAACAGTAGAGTCTTATATGTCGAAGTACGAAAGAGATAAACTAGTACCAGGCTTTACTATGTCAGTAAGAACTAGACCTCTAGTAATAGCAAAGATAATAGAGTACATAAGAGAAAAAGGTGTTACCCTACAGTCTAAGCGTTTGCTAGGTGAGATGAGAGTATTCGTATGGAAGAATGGAAAACCTCAAGCACAGATTAACTATAACGATGATTTAATAATATCATGTGCAACAGCATTATATGTTAGAGATACAGCATTAAGGTTAAGACAGCAGGGTATGGACTTAGCTAGAGCACAGTTATCATCTTTTACTAACCTCAATGCCAAAAACAAAGCTGTAATGAAATCAGTTGGAAACCAGCAAAATAATCCGTATATTGTAGATAATGGGTATGGACAAGAAGATATATCTTGGTTGCTATAAACATGCTATTTATAATATATATTAAACAAAACTGATCATTAATGGCCGATAAATCATTATTTACTAGACTACAGAGATTATTCTCTTCTGATGTTATAATCAGAAATATAGGAGGAACAGAGCTTAAAGTAGCGGATGTTAACCGAATTCAGACTACAGGAAACTACGAAACTAATTCACTAGTAGATAGATTCACCAGACTACACTCATACGGTAACGCAAATATTTTTAATCCAAATATTAACTACCAAACAATGAGAATACAGTTGTATTCGGATTATGAAGCAATGGATACCGATCCAATTATAGCATCAGCTCTAGACATTTTATCAGATGAAGCTACATTAAAAAACGATCAAGGTGAAGTATTAGGTATTAAATCCTCAGATGAAAATATTCAAAGAGTACTTTATAATTTATTCTACGATGTACTAAATATAGAATTTAACCTATGGTCATGGACACGTAATATGTGTAAATACGGAGACTTCTTTTTAAAATTAGAGATTGCAGAGAAGTTTGGAGTGTATAATGTACTACCTTATACAGTTTACAATATGAGTAGAAACGAAGGACTTGACCCAGAAAATCCTGCTAAAGTCTCTTTCGCTATTGACCCAGACGGTTTAGCAAGCAGCCAAGATCCAAGCACATTATATCAGAAAAAAAACTCAAAAGTAGTACATTTAGATAACTACGAAGTAGCTCATTTTAGATTAATATCTGATACAAACTACTTACCATACGGTAGATCTTTTATCGAACCAGCTAGAAAAATATACAAGCAGTTGACGCTAATGGAAGACGCTATGCTGATACACCGTATAATGAGAGCACCAGAGAAAAGAACATTTTTCGTTAATGTCGGTTCAATACCACCAGCAGAAGTTGATCAGTTTATGCAAAAAACTATTAACACTATGAAGAAGACTCCTTATATTGATCAAAAAACAGGTCAATATAACTTGAAGTTCAACATGCAGAATATGATGGAGGATTTTTACATACCTGTAAGAGGTGGAGATGCTTCTACAAGAATAGAAACAACTAAAGGCTTAGAGTACGACGGCACTAATGACATACAGTACCTACAATCTAAAATGTTTGCAGCTCTAAAGATTCCTAAAGCATATTTCGGATATGAAGGAGACTTACAAGGTAAAGCTACTTTAGCAGCAGAGGATATTAGATTTGCTAGAACAGTAGAAAGGATACAGAAAATACTAGAATCAGAGTTAACTAAAATAGCTCTAGTACATCTATATACTCAAGGATTTACAGGTGAAAACCTTACTAACTTTGAAATAAAGTTAACTAATCCGTCTATCATATTTGAACAAGAAAAAGTTGCTCTTATGAAAGAGAAGATAGATTTAGCTAATCAAATGAAAGATTCTAAATTATTTGCCACAGACTATATATACGACAATATATTTAATCTCTCTGAAGATCAATATATGGAGATGAGAGAGTTAGTAAGAGAGGATGCTAAAAGAGTATTCAGATTAGCACAACTTGAAGCAGAAGGTAATGATCCAGCTAGCTCAGGTAGATCATACGGTACACCTCACGATTTAGCATCTATGTACGGTAGAAGAGCAACCGCTACTGAAAAGACATCTAATGTACCATCAGGATATAACGAAGTAGGCCCTGAAGGTGGAAGACCGAGAGAAAAGATGTCTGTATACGGTACAAATGCTGATCCATTAGGAGGTAGAGACAGACTAGGAGTGCAGGGCATGCAAGGAGGATTTCCATCAGACAACGAAAATATAATGGAAATTGATAATACCAAAGCACAAACAGTATTTCATCAAATTAAAGACTCTTTTCAGAAAGAAATGATATATGAAAAGAAAGATAAGAACGAGTCTACTTTATTAGACGAAAATCAACTTAAGGATTTAGATAACTAGACCATATTTATATATAGCAACCGTATATTATGAAAATAAAACATTCAAAGTTTAGAAATACAGGTTTGATTTACGAACTGCTTGTAAAACAAATTGCAGCAGATACGTTATCTAAACATAACTCACCGGCTTTAGAAATCTTAAAAGAATTCTTTACCGGTAACAGTATGATTGGAAAGGAATTAAAACTATACGAGTATATACTTAAAAATAGAAATCTTTCTGAAGTAAAAGCTGAAACAGTAATATCAACAATTACGGAGATATCAAGAAAACTGAATCAGAAAAAACTAAAAGAAGAAAAGTATAAGTTAATTTCACTACTTAAAGAGCATTACAGTGTAGAGGAGTTCTTCGGTATACAAGTTAGAGACTATAAACCTTTAGCTGCAATGTACTGTTTACTGGAAGCACAAAACACAAACGTATTAGTAAACCCAGACTTCTTAGTTAATAATAAACTCACAATTATCGAACATTTAACATCTTCAAAGATGGCTAAAGATGCGGTAAAGGACACTTTAATAGAGGAGTATTCAAAATACGAAAAAGATTTACGATTACTGACCTATAAGATATTACTTGAAAAATTTAATAACAACTATAAAAATCTTCTACCAGAACAGAAGAACATACTTAAAGAATTTATAACATCAGTAAACTCAACTACTAGGTTAAGAAATATAGTTAACGAAGAAATACTTAAAATTAAATCTCAAGTAGAAGAACTGTCAAGCAATGTAAAAGATGAGGTAGTTAGAATTAAACTACAAGAAGTAGTGAAGACTATTAAGCCTGCAAAAAAGACAGAAAAAATAACTGACAACCACCTTATTAACCTAATGCAATACTACGATTTAGTCAACGAAATGCGTTCACTATGAAAAAAAGTATAATAGTTAAAGCAGTTAGAGAGGTAATTGAAGAGCTAAGCACAACAGCAGGAGTAGGAGGATACCTAACTCCATTTGCGTTTAGTAAGAATAAAAATAAAAACAATGCTACAAAGCAATCTGAGAAGTTAGGTTACAAGGTAGTGAAGACAAAAAAAAGACCGTATAACACTAAAATGTTTGATTACTTAGATGAGAACGATACAAGAGAAATATAACGCAGTCTTAGAAGGAAACTTCTCAAAGACACAATTTTTAAGAGATGCTAAAAGAGAACTATCTCAATTCATATCTCCATACAGTGGATTCCCAGATTCAGTATCAATATTGAAATCTAAAGGTATTCTAGTAGAGGTAAAGTCTCCTGAATATGATAATCCTTCACTTACTTACACAGAAGATGCTTTGAATAGAGGTATTGACTATGAGCTAGAGCAAGCCGGCATTGACTCAGCAGGAAGCGTATCCGCAGAAGATAGACAGAAAGCACACGATAAAGCTAGTAAGAACTTAGCCAAAGATGCAATGCACTACCTTAATATTATAGCTGGGGAATCAGCAAAAGTGGATAAGCATGATAAAATGGTTGAGCCTAAGAAAGGTAATGAAGTAGATACCTTTAATGGTATGAAAAAAGCTGAACTAAAAGAAAACTACACTAAAGAAAAATTACTAAAGAGATTAGGTGATGCAGACGATGCACGTATCCAAACCGGTAACGGAAGGGAATACATCATTTACAACCCTGATTCTAATAATGACGATAATGCTGCAATGTGGCATGATGACTCAGTATTCGCTGTTGATCAAGACGGCGGCGAGCATGAAATACCATATGAAAATATAGGGTTAGTAATTGTAGAAGCAGAACCAATACCTACTGAACCAGGTATAGATGGAAAAAGAACAGTAAACCACGATAGAAAGATGGCAATGAGAAAAGTCATTGATGCATTAACTATCATAGGGGATGATAAAGGGTATAAGATTAACATAGATCAAGCATTAGATTTTATTAGAACTCACAAAGATGACATATTCTCAGGAGATATAGATACAGAAGATGTTGAAGACATATGGATGAACTATAATGAGTATGAGACTATTAATAGAGATAGTTACGACGAAGAAGTAGAAGTAGAAGAAGCAATGTCTGATCAACAGATGAAAGATATAGAGAAATATGGACAGGAAGATAAAGTAGTAAAGAACTTTAAACCGGGAGACATGTTTTCAACAGACTTCGATTATGAAGGTATGTTAGAATTTGGTTTAAAAGTTAGACTTAACACTCCAATAGAAACACTTAAAGCATTATTTAATTCATTCGAAGATGTAAATTACCATTCAGAAGGAAGCCATTTATCTTATGCAATTGATTCTATAGAGGAAAGAGATAAAGTAGAAGCTTTAGACCATTTAAGAAACTTTAAAAAAGCTATTAAAAACACACTAGTAAGTTTTAATGAAGGAGCAGATCCTACAAGAGAAATAGCAGAAGGTGTAATTAAAGAAAGAACTTTTAAATCTAAAACTTACGGCAAACTATCAGAAGGAAGAAGAAAAAAGACTAAAGGCGGAAAAGTAGTAACTGAAAATGATTACGAAACAGGTGGATATGTAGAAAGTATGGGCCCTTTATTTGATAAAGGTGTTAACTTTTTAATCAAAGCTTGGGAAGAGTGGAAGATGGGACCAATGACAGAGCCTGGAATGATAGAGTTTGCTAAAAAAGACGTACTTAGTTACTTAGAAACTCAATTTATGGTTGAGAATTTAGAAGAAGCTAAAGATAGAAATTTAGACGAAGAATACGAACCAGGATCTATTGCTCCTGAAGATTTATACTATTCTGATAAGCACGGTAAAATAGTTGCTATAGACGATGTAGACGATAAGTATCATGACAGCCTAGAATTAGTCTATAAAAAAGGAGACAAGATCGAAGGTCCTATGGATGAAAAGAAAGGTAAAGATCATGACGGAGATGGAGATGTAGATGGAGACGATTACAAACATGCTAAAGACAAAGCTATTAAAAAAGCAATGGGTAAAGATGAAATCGTAAAAGAGAATATTAAATCAATTATATCTAAAGTACTAGAAGAACAAGTAATTAATGAAGCAGCTACAAATGAATTAGCAAAATTTGCTGATACATATGGAGGATTCGAAGGAATGAAACCAGCTATCATACAATTACAGGATGTTGTAACTGATATAGAAGCATATTACGATAAGACTAGAAGTAAAATACAAAAAGTGTATGATACATTAGGTGATATTAGAAATGAAGAAGGATTAAAAGTCGGAGGCTTTTTAGCTCCCTCAATCGAAACAGCTTTTAATAAAGACCTAAGACCTGTAACTAAATCAGGATTTACTAAAGGACTAGATACTCCTAAAGTAAAAGTATTATCGAAAGGAGATATCGATAGATATGATGTAGGTGTACCAGATACAGGAACGGATATTGATGAAGAAGAAAAACAAACAGTATATAGCCGTCCATCGGTTAATGGTACTTTAAGAGAGATTAAAAGAGCTCCAGATAATAGAAAACCTGAAAACTTAAAATTAGACCCAGATTACGATAAAGGGGGTAAGTACTATAGTGAAGAAGGAGCAGAAGCATTTAGAATTCAACCTTTTAAAGTGAATGATATAGAGTATACCAAAGATCAGGCTATTAGACAAGGTAAATATATTGTAGGATTAAAAGGTGAGGAACTAAAAAAATTCTTTTCTGATTATATGGCAGCATGGAAAGAAGATGTAGGAGATACAGAAATAGGTCGTACTTTTAAATAAAGATAAGTAACACAAAAAAATTCAACATGGCACAACTATTAATAGAAGTAACCCCGTTTAAATCATTACTCAAGGAATCTAAAGAGAGACCGGGAGTATATGAAGTAGAAGGTGTTATGCAGAGAGCGGTATCTAAGAATCAAAACGGCCGTACCTATAGTAAAGCTATATTAGAAAGAGAATCGAAAAAGTACATAGAGGAATTTGTTAATAACGGTAATGCATTCGGAGAACTGGATCACCCTGAATCTCCAATTGTCTCTCTAAAGAACGCTTCTCATATAGTAAAAGACTTATGGTGGAAAGGAAATGACCTTATGGGACGGGTAGAGCTATTAAACACACCAGCAGGAAATATTGTAAAAGAGATTATAAAAGCAGGACACACGATAGGAATATCGTCTAGAGGTACAGGATCTGTCAACCAGACTAATGAAGGTACTTTAGAAGTTCAACCAGACTTTGAATTGGTATGCTGGGACTTTGTATCTAATCCATCTACACACGGTGCGTTTATGAACCCTATATCTTTACAGGAAGGTAAACAGAAAGCAAACAAATATAGCGGATTAGATTCTATTATTAACGACATACTAAGAGCATAATGAAATTATCTGAACTTATTTTAGAGAGCGATGAAACTCAACTAGGAGCTGAATTAGCAAAAGCAATAAAAGCTGAATTTGGGGAAGAAGGAGATGTTAATGAAGTAATAACAACAGTTGGTATACTATCATGGGCATTAGCCTCTAATACAGTTCTAGATATACTCGGTAAGTATGCTGCAAAAGGATTTAAAAAGCTAGGTTTAGAAAAAACAGCAGATAAAGCAGATGCAGTACATAAATGGGCTCATAATAATGAAGTTAATATAGTAAAAGCAATTAGTGGCTTTATGAAACCATTTGTAAGAGATGAAAAAAAGAGACAGTTAGTTGCTAAAGGATTATTTATTGCTATGTTAGCGGGATTAGGTGTAAAAGCCGGAATAGGTGCTCTAAATGCTTTAAGAGGAGCAAATGTAGCTACAGCAACAATCTCTGCAGTTAAAGCAGCATTAAAAGGAAGAGATATTGCTGTTGTAGGCGCCGAAATAGCAGGAGCAGTCGCAGCATCTGCATAAAAAGTAACTTTTATTTAGTTTTACAGAAAAGGTATATATTTATATAAGAATATACAGTGATCTATACTGTATTAAATTTTGTAAAAACTTTCCTATTACGATTACAATAATCGTAGAAATCAAACAAACTTATTAAAAATGGCAAACAAAGATTTATTCAAGCAAGCTATTGCTGAAGCAAAATCTATTAGAGAAGCCGCTATCGCTAATGCAAAAGAAGCTTTAGAAGAATCGTTAACTCCTCATTTAAAGGATATGTTAGCTGCTAAACTTCAAGAAATGGATGATTCATCTGTTGAAGAAGAAGTAGTAAACGAAGTAGAGATTGACGAAACTGAAGAAGTAACCGAAGTAGAAGCATACGAAGGTGAATCTAATGATGACGCTACCGCAATGGAAGAAGCAGAGGATGATTCAGACGAATCTGAAGACGAAGCTGACGACGCTGGTGAAGAAGCTGACGACGAAGAAGAAGTAGAAGTTAAAGACATGGAAGTCGATGACCTAAAAGACCTTATTCGTGACATTATCTCTCAAGAAATGGGAGCTGATGATGAAATTGACAACTCAGATATGGATGCAGGAGAAGAAATGGAACCAGAAATGGACATGGGAGCTGATGTAGACGGAGAAGAGGAAA
>Ga0228633_1000376_pt1 | contig 12655 bp, 14 predicted proteins | sample 41DmetaG_FD_182703 | JGI IMG/M metagenome (GOLD analysis project Ga0228633, IMG submission 182703) | Seawater microbial communities from Monterey Bay, California, United States - 41D | ecosystem: Environmental > Aquatic > Marine > Coastal | place: USA: California | collected 2016-11-13
TAATAACAAAAATACCAAAAATACCAAAAATACAAAAAATCCTCGAAAAAAAGTTGAAAAAAATGGAAAAATATGGTAAGATCATTTTTAGAAATACAATGATATATTGAAAATAAGAAAATTATATTTAAAAGATATAGAAGGCGATGGTAATTGTTTATTTAGAGCTATATCAGATCAGTTAAATGGAAATTAAGATTCTCATATGATTTATAGAAAAATGTCAAGTAAGCAATAAATTAAATAAAGTTGACGAGATAATTTCAAAAAAAGATTATTATATGCCATTTATAGGCGAAGAATAAGATTTTGATGAATACATAAAAAAAATGAGCAAAGAAGGAGAGTGGGGTGGTAATCTTGAGGTAATTTATCTTATTAAATTTATCATAATATTTTTTGATGTATTTATAAACTATAAAATAAAGCAATTTTTTATTATTAAATAGTTATAAATTCTATCATAATCTTTAAATGTATCAATAATAATTCATTAAATTGATGGACCTCCTTTAGTTATCAAAAATTAAAACTCAGATAAGTAAATAAATATTGCATTTCATTATGCTGAAAATATATCTGAACATTATTCAAGTATAAGGTAATGTTTTTTTATTTAGATAAATAGGGAGTAATGAAAATGAAAAAGCAGAATTTGAAACCATTAAAACTAAAATATAAAAAATAAATATTGATTAAGAACCAGAACAATGGGGTGACCTTAAGTCATAAAATAAAAAATGTGAATGTGGTAGCCAAAAAAAATACAAAAATTGCTGTCTAGAAAAAAATAAAAAACTTTAAAAATCTATTTAAATTTGATTATTAATTTTATAATAAAACTGTATTTTTTTAAGTTATTAATATTTATAAAGAATATAAAAAATGAAAAACAAAATAAGATTACAAAGGTCTCAAAGTCATATATAAAATAAAAATGTAGATAATTAAATTTACTATAGAAATTATATAAAATCAAAATAAAATCAATAAAATAATTCATTTATATCAAAAAATGTTTAATTACTTATTGAGAAACATAAATAAAAATTAATGTCTAGATAAAATAGTTAAATTGATTCTACTTTTCTTTATAAAGAAAATATTGATAAAAATGTCTAAAATCTCATTGATAAGCATAATTCAAAAATTATTTCAAGATAAAATAGTTAAATTGATTCGAATTATAATAATAAATAAAATATTGAAAAAATGCCATTGTCTATTTCTAATATTTTACAATAAAGTAAATCTAAGAATATTAAAAATAACTTATCATAAAAAATTAACGAATAATTATCATTAATCAAAGTAAAAAATTTATAAAAAAAATATAATCAATAAAATTAAGATTAAAATTAGGTAAAAAATTTAATTAAAAATGATCAAATAAAATCATAAAATTATAATTTGAATTAAATATAAATAAAAAGAGCGAAATCTGAACATCTAAAAAAATAAAATTACATAAAAAAAAATGGAAAAATTGATATAAAAAATTTAATTTCTTAATAAAATTAATTAAAAATATTAGTTGATTAATTAGATAAAAAATTATTAAAAATAGCTTAAAAAAAAAAATAAATGTAATTTTAATAATAATAGAAAAAAAAATATAAAAAAGAAAAATTTCGACATATAAGATTAAAAACTGAAAATAATAAAAATAGACATAAGTAAAAAAAACCTAAAATGAAGCTAATTTAATTTATTTTATTAAAATAATAATTTCATTAAATTAGTTTATTAGATTCAGCATGATGACTTTTTTAAAATTTTGTTTTAAGTTCTGAGATTTTCTTTAATTAGCTTAAATTATTAATTAAGCTTTTTTTCTAATTTTTGGTATATTAATTATTCAATTTTGGCTCAAAATATGTAATTTTGCCAATTCCTTAAGGATTATTCAACTTCCATTAACCTTCATATATATCACCGTTAGCCCAAATTAAACATCCTAATCCTTCTCTTTGATCATTTATCCAGTTGCCCTCATATTTGTTGCCATTTTTCCATATTTTTTCACCATATCCATTTCTTTAATCATCATTCCATTCTCCCAAGTATTTATCGCCATTAGCCCACCAGAATTATCCATTTCCTTATCTTTTATTATCGACCCAACTTCCAATATATTTATCACCATCTTTCCAATGATAAGTTCCTTCTCCGTGTCTATTATTCATATTCCATTCACCATCATATAAATCGCCATTAGTTTATAAGGATGCACCTTTACCATGAATTTAATTTTCAAACCATTCTCCATTATAATATTCACCATTTTTTCTTGTAAAATGACCTTATCCGTGTATTTTATCATTTTTCCATTCTCCTTCATATCTATCGCCATTCGTTCGCTCTAAAACTCCTAATCCATTACGTTTATCATTATCAAAATCACCATAATATAAATCACCATTAGGAAATTTTATTATTCCTTTACCTTACTTTTTTCCATTCTAAAATTAGCATTCATATATGACATCATTTTTTAATGTTAATCTTCCTTTAGAATTGAATTATTCGTCTTAAAAATAACCTTCATATTTATCACCATTTTCAAAATATTAAACACCTTTATATCTTCTATTATTTTAAAATAATCCAACGAATTTATCTCCATTATTAAATTCAAACTATCCTTTACCATGTTTTTAATGTTTTTTCCAAGTTCCTATATATTTATTCCCATTTTGATAAATTTTAGAACCTTATCCATCTCTTTTATCATTTTTCCATTGACCATCATAAACATCTCCTTATTTTGAAATAAACTTTCCTTTTCCATTTCTCTCATTATTAACCCATTAACCATCAAATTTATCTCCATCTTTCCATAAAAATACCCCTTTTCCATTTCTTTGATTATTTTTCCAATCTCCTTCATACTAATCACCATTAGCTTAAATAGATTTCCCTTTTCCTTCTATTTAATTATCGACCCAATCACCAATATATTTATCACCATTTTTTCGTTTAAAAGTACCTTTTCCATTTATTTTATCATTTTGAAATTAAGCTTCTATTACATCACCATTGCATCTTTTTATTACTCCTTATCCTTCTTTTTTATTATCTTAGAAATTTCCTTCATAAACGTCTTGATTTGACCAAATGTAAGTTCCTTATCCTTATTATAAATCTTTTTCAAATTTTCCAATAAATCTATATAAAAATAAAATTACTAATCACCATTTGAAAATTTCATTTTGCCTTTACCTTGTTTTATATTTCTTTATATTTCTCCTATATATTGATAACCTAAAAAGTCATTATTCATTTATAATGGATCATCTTCAGCAATAAAGAAAGTTTTTTTATCTGTCTTTAAATCATGCCAAAAACCATTTCCTTCTTATTATTTTTTGGGTTTAGGAGGTGGATCTCTATAAAAATGATTAAATTTTGAAAATTTATAATTAAATAATTATAATAATATAACATAATATAATTGAATAATTTTAGAAAATAATGTTATTAAATGATATTATTGAATAATGTAAAATAATAATACGGTATTTCTTTTTCAGGTTGTGGTTTTGGTGAAATAACTCTTGATTATAATTCATGTTTTTCACTTACTGTCTCTAAAAAGTCATTATGATTTGGGTCTTAAAGTATAATAGATTCTTTGCTATCTTATAATTTTTAAATTTATTCTTCTTTTTGTATTAAACTTTTGTCTTTTATATTTTTATTTGGTAATTTTGATAATTTTTTAAATTCATCATCTAAATTTTATGAATTATTTATTAAGTTTTCAAGTTATTTTCCATCATTTGGATTTTTAAGAACATCTTTCAAATTTTCTTTAAAAAAATCTGAATTAAAATCTTTATAAAGAGTTCCATATTAAAGTAATTTTTATTTTTAAGATTCATCTAGATTCATTTTATCAATTGCTAGCTATATTTTAGACATTCTTGTATCTTCATCTTTTTATTTAATTCAAAATATACCATCATCAGATAATATTTCACATTTATTGAAACCTGCATCATAACTCATGAATTAATCATTTTATATTTAGCTTTTATTTCTTAGTACTGAGTCTGACATTTTCATTACATTATCATTAGCTAAAATTTAATAGGATTATGTTCTGTTTGATACTAAAGGTGCTCCACCTTTTCAAAATATATAATTGTTTATATAATTGTTTATATAAAATTGTTTATATAATTATACTTAAATTTCCTTTTTTTTCTTTAAGATCTGAAGCTTTTACCCAATCATTTTTTAATGAGGTTTCTTTTATTATAAAATTTAATACTTATATTTTATTCAATTTCTTAATATTTGTCAAGGCATTCACCCTATATTTTTGAATTATTATTATTTTTAATTGCTATATAATAAAATAAATTTACATTCTTAACTTCCTTACATTTCATCAATTTTTTTACTTATATTATTCATTTATTGTTAATATTTGCTAGTTTTACTTAATTTATATTCTTTTATTATTATATAATACCTATTTTGGAATTTTCTTATTAATTAATTTTTTTTTCATTTAATATTTCATTTTACTAAATAGAATTCAATTAATCTTAATTCTACTCTAAATTAGATTTCATATTATCAATTAATTACTAGTTTTCAACTAATTTAGGATCTATTTGATTATTCTGTATATTTTATATAAATTGTTTTTATTTTTAACAACTTTATTGAATTTCATCAATTTTTAATAAATTTTATGCATTATTAATATTAATATCTTGAATATAAAATAATTGATTAGAATTGAAATTTTGATCTAATAAATTATCATCAATTATTTATAAATCTTTTTGTTAATCATTATTTATTTATATTAAATTTTATTAATCTTTCTATAAACATTAATCTATTTATTTTATATCATTTATAGTTTCTGTATTTTTTACTATTTAAATTAAATCTTTTTAAGATAGTTCTATGTTTTAATTTAGTTATTCTATGTTTTTGTTTATTTCTTATTATTCAGGGATATTTTTCTATATTTTTTATAATTGTTATAATGATTCTTAAAAAACATTTTATATTTTATTCATATTAGTTTGTGATTATTGCAATTTTTATAAACTTTATTATAAAACCAAGAATTTTTATGATTATCTTTTTTTAGGTTAGATTAATTCTTTCTCAGTTATATTTACTTAGGGATTTTATTATTACTAATAATCTATATTTTATTATTAATCTATATTTTATTATTAATTTAGATTTTATGGATTTTATTATTATTAATTTATTTTTTATTATGATTAATTTATTTTTTATTATGATTAATTAAGTTTTTATTATGATTAATCCTCTTTTTGTATTTATTAAAAATCTTAATTTTATAAATTTTAATCTAATATATGTTAATTTTTTGTATCTTAAATTTATAAATTTTAATCTTAAAAAGATTGTAATTATGATAAATTTTATTAAGAAATATTTTGATTTTATAAAATCTATTGTTATTTTTCATTTTATTTGAATTGATTTTATTATAGGTTTTATTATTCAGAATCATTGATAATTTATATATTATGATCTTAATTTTACAATTCTTAATTTTATTCTAAATTTCTATTTTAATTATATTCTAATTCCTTTTCATTTTATAAATCTTTAATGTTTTAATCAATATTCTATTAAATTTCAATAATATTATGAATTTCATTTAATCCATTTTCATAATTTTATTCAATATTTCCAATTTCACTCTAAACTAAATTCAAATTTTATTAAATTAAATTTTATTCTTTAGTTTCTTCAAATATTTAAATAGCATTATCATTAATTTTTTAACAAATTATTTAAGATTACTCTTAATTTTGTTAAAAATTTTACTAATTATTTTATAATTATAGTTGTTCATCGTTTTAAATTTATAATAAATCTTATTATATAAAATTCTAATTTTTTTGTATATTTTAAATACTAATCTAATTTTTAATAATATTTTATTTAATATTTTAAATTTCTAATTAAGATAGTTACCATTCTTTTTATTATTTATATTATTATAATTAAAGATTATCCTTGATATTTTCTTATTAATTGCTTTCATCTTAAATTTACTAAAATTAGTTTGCAGGTTTTTAATCTAAAATTGTATTTTATAATTGACTTTACTCTCTCATTTCAATTTATCTATCAGTATTACAAGAATCCATCAAACTTTCTTATTTAGATGTTTTTTATATAGGTAAATATGGATTTAATTTATTATTTTCTATTTTCTTACTTGATTATGTTTTTGATTAATCTATTTTTTATTTTAACTATGATTATTAATATGATTATAATATTGAATTGCTTCTATTAAGCTAAATTGGCTAATTTATATCTATTGTTTAAGTGTAACTTCTTTATTAAAATAATTGATTCTATCTAGAATTCATTTAATTCACTGAACCTTATTTTGAGAATGTTTAATTTTTTCCTGAATTTTTTTAAACTGAGTTTTATTTTGATATTGATTATTCTTTTGATTATTTGTTACCTGATTTCGATTATTAAATAGTATTTTAATTTTTCTTTATCACTTATTTATTATTTACTTATTTATTTTATTATCTTTTTAATATTTAGTTTTTTTCTTATTATTTTTAATCTGATTAAAAATAGCATATTCCATTGGCTAATTTTACTATTTTTTTATTAGACTAATCAATTTCATCTTATTGAAAACTTAGTTTATACTCATCTGATAACTCAGAAATATCATTTTAATTCTCTTTTTTTATCAAAAATTATTTGTCTTAAAATTTGGCAGATTAATTTTATTTTTTTTGATTTAGTTATGATTTATTTTTTAATTATCTTGCTATATCTCTAGGATTTATTTTAACATCGATGTTTAATTTTCTTTCACTGTAATTTTTATTTTTTTAAATTGATTATTTTTAATCAAAATTTTTTGAAAATGATTTAGAATTTTTATTTGTTAAATCACTTTTTTTAATTTGAATTTATGTTTTTATTGAATTCGATCTATTAATTCCTGATATAGGCATTTTTTTAAGATTATTCAATTTATTTTATATATTATTGTGTTATTTTTCAAAACTTAAGTTATTTGTTGTTTTATTATAAATTTTAGATTTAGGAGATTATATAATATTCTTATTTTTAACATAAGTTTTTAATATCATATCATTTTATTTATTTACTTTTGCAGCTCTTTATAAGTTAGGACTTTTATTTAAGCTTTTATTAGGTTTTTTTATTTCGTTTTTTTTATTTTAAGGACTTAAAAAATTTTTGAATATCTAATTTACATTAGTTTATATTTTATCACTTTTAATTGCAATTTTTTTATTTATTTAATTCAACTAATTACTCATATATGCTTGTGGAGCTTATTTTATCTCTATATTTTTTTGAGTCTTTAAATTTTTAATTTCATTTTTAATTTATTCATTGGTTTAACTTAATTGTTAATTTTATTTCTCAAATGTTTTATATTTAACATGAAAATCTGAATTTTTTGTTAAACTTGTTTCTTTTTTATCAAATGTTTTATATATATTATTTTTCTTTTTACTTCCACTCCTGCTTTTGCTTAAATGAAAATTTTAACCATCTGTTTCATTTCTATTATAACCTGCAGGAATTATATTATCAACACAATAAATTCTTTTTAGCTCATCAATTTATTCACTGTGTAATTTATCTAAATTTCTATATTTTTCATTCTAATAATCATAATGATTTTCAATTTTTTAACCATTTTATTTACTCTCATCTAACCATTTGTCATCTTTCCACATTCCATCATATACATCACCATTTGGCCAGAAATACTTTCCCTTTCCTTCTTTTTTATCATTAACCCATTAACCTTCATATCTTTCACCATTTTATTTATTTTAAGTACCCCATCCATTTCTTTTTCCATTTTTCCAATTACCATGATACATATTTCCATTACTCATTTTATATACACCTTAACCATTGATTTTATCATCTTTCCATCCACCAGTAAACTCATCGCCATTTTTACGAATATATACACCATATCCTTCTTTTTTATTATTAATCCATTATCCATCAAATGTATTTCCATTTGCCCAAGTAAACAAACCTTTTCCATTTCTATTGTCTTTTATCCATTCGCCTTCATATTTGTCACCATTAGACCAAATTTTTACGCCTTTTCCATGTCTTTTATTTTATTACCAATTTCCTGAATAATGATTTCCATTATTCCATTTGTATTAACCTTATCCATGTCTTTAATTTTCAAACCAAAATCCATCATATTTGTCTCCATCAGACCAAATAAATTAACCTTTACCATTTTTCATATTATCTTTCCATTCTCCTTAATATTAACTGCCAAAAGAGAGATAAAGTGTTCCATATCCATTAATTTGATCATTAAATAACTGTCCTTCATATCTCTCACCATTTTTTCTTTGTAAAATACCTTTTCCCTCTTTTAAATTGAAATTCCATTGTCCATTATAAGAATCTTTCAAAACAGATTTAAAGTTCCCTTATCCATGATATTAATCTTTAAACCATGATCCTGTATATTTATCACCATTTGCATATGTTTTTGTTCCTATTCCATGCATTTAATTATCTTTCCACTATCCTTCATATTAATCTCCGTTTTACCATTTAAACTAACCGTATCCTTATTTTTTATCATTATTCCAAGTTCCTATAAACTCATCTCCATTAGGTGATTTTATTTATCCTTTTCCTTAATTTAGTTAATTAGCCCAATCTCCCTAATATATTTCTCCATTTGCTTTTGTATAAATGCCTTATCCTATAAGTTAATCATTTTCCCATTTTGCTTCACATTTATCACCATTCGCTAAAATTAATATACCCTCTCCAAATATTTCATCATTTTTCCAACTTCCAATGAATTTATCTCCATTTGACCATGTAATTTAACCTTATCCGTCTCTTTTATCATTAATCCATTAACCGTCATATTTATCACCATTTGACCAAAATTTAATGCCTTAGCCATTTTTTTTATCATTTAAAAATTCTCCAGTATATTTTTCACCATCTGCTTTAATTAAGACACCTTTCCCGCATCTTTAATTGTCTTTCCACTGGCCATCATAATTATTTCCATTAATCCATTAAAAATTTCCTTTACCATTAATTTTATCATTATTCCATTCCCCATTGTACACATCACCATTACTTCTTATATAAATTCCCAATCCAGATTTTTTATTCTCTGACCAAGATCCATCATATTTATTTCCATTTTTCCATAAAAATGTTCCTTAACCATGTCTAATGTCATTTTTCCATTCTCCTTTATACTAATCTCCATTTTTCCATATTTTAGTACCTTATCCATTTCTTTTATCTTATTTCCAAAAGCCATCAAATTAATTTCCATTTTTCCAAAAATATTGTCCTTAACCTTCTCTACAGTTATTAACCCATAATCCTTTATATTCATCTTTATCATTCCATATATAATGACCAAAACCATTTCTTTTGCCATCTTTCCATAAACCTTAGTAATAATCACCATTTGTAGATCTACTAATGCCAGTTCCTTCTATTTTATCATTTATCCATTCGCCATCATAGACGTCACCATTTTCACGAGTAAAAATACCTTTTCCTTGAATTTTATCTTCGAACCACTATCCATCATATACATCACCATTATTTCTTTATAATTTACCATCACCATGATATTTATCATTCAGCCAATATCCTTTGTAAATTTCACCATTTACACTATTAATATAATCAAAATTTAAAAAATACTCATCATTTCATAAAATTAACTCAAAATAATTTTGTTATTTTAACATTATTTCAAAATCAGAATTTTATGATTTAAATTTTATTGAAATATAAATATTTCAAAAATATACTTAAAAATTGAATTTTATTAAAAATTAATTAAATTTATACTTATGCTATATGCCATAACCTTATCTTTTATTTTAAAACCATTATCCTTGGTATTTATTTCCATTTGCCCATATATACTCTCCTTGACCTTCATTTTTGTCATTTTTCCAATCACCCTTATATATATCCCCATTATGCATTTTTAATATACCTCAATATTAATATATTTAACCTTTACCAGTAGCAGTATTTTCAAAGAAATTTCCTTCATATTTATTTCCATTTGCCCAAATAAAGATTCCTTTACCATGACGTAACCCATTAAGAATTTCTCCTTCATATTAATCGCCATTTGGAAAAAATTTGAATTATTTTTTTAGAGTTAAAACTAATTATTAAGCTTTTTAATTTTTCTCTTAAAAATTTGATATTGTTTATTAAATTTATTAGCCTTGTGTTACTTTTAATTTATCTTTTAAATCAGTATTCTTATTAGTCTAAGGCTATTATTATCCTATTTTTTGAAGATTTACGTTATTATTTTATATCTGTTAAAATAATTTGTTAGTTTAGGACATTTCATCCTAGGATATCGGATTTTTTAAATTTTTTGTTTAATTATATCTTAAATTCTGCGGAGATTAAAAATTATTTTAAGTTTGACTCTACTTCAAGTCAATCTTTAAGTTTTTAAATTAAATTTCATCCGAATTTAGTTATTTTTAAGTTTATTTTTTTTAATTTATTTTATTTTTTTAGAGTGTTTATTCTTTTGAATCATTATTTTGCTAAACTTAAAATGTTTAGCTTTTTTAATCATTAATTATTTAGTTTTTAATATTTTATTGATTATTTTAAATTTGATTAGTTTAATCATCATTTTTGCTATTATCAATAATATCGATATTACATTCAATTTATTGTTATTAATTTTAGAAATTTTCATTTAGTTTATATTCATCAGTTTTTTCAAACTCTTCATAAGTAAGCTCATCTAATCCAGAAAGATTAGCTTTATTTTTTTTTTTGTTAAAATTTTTATTAACATATTATTAATCAGTCAAAGGAGATTAAGGTTTTAAGTATTAGGAATTATTTGACTGAGGTTTATAAAATTGACTTTAACTAGATTAAGGTTTATAACTAGGATTGCTATATTTAATTTCAATTTCTTATATATCATTGCTATCAAATGATTTAAGTAAATCTTATTCACATTAGTTAATTTCTGATTATAATTGTTTATTGTTCATTATATTAGAATCAATACTTTTGTTTTAGTCAATAAATTAATTCAAGTCGTTTTAATTCTGGAAATAATCTTTTTTATCAATTGAATCATTAATTTTTGAAATTTCGAGACTGTTATCTATTGGGTTTCGCACTACTTTTAACCCAAATTATAAATTCAAACCTTATTCTAGCTCTTATTATTAATCTTAATCTTGAGTGTATTAATTGTAAGTTCCTCCATGTAAATATAATTTCTTTGGAGCTGCATTTTGAATTTACATACAAATTGGACACTTATTATTATTATATTTAAAGTGTCCAATTATGTAATTTTTTTCAAAGACGTGTCCACATTACAGAAAATATGGATCTTTTAGTACATCCATAGATATAGGACACAATAATTCTTTTAAATTGTCTTCATATAGATTTTAAGTCATTAATTAATATAATATTGTCTGTTATAATAAATATATTTATGGATCAATAAAATAATTAAAGCTTTTTGAAAAAATTTTACAACATTTATAGGAAATAAGTTGATAAATATATTTTTAATGTTAGATAAAGATATATATTTACTATATCATTATATATAATATTTCTATTAAGGGTTTTATATTTAAAGAGTTTTTTTGTTGTTTGCTATATATTAGGTATTTAATATTAAAGAAGGATTATTTTTATTACACTGTTGTATATAATTTTTTACTCCATTAGGGGCTCCAGATATAGATGATGATGAGCTTGATGTTTTACCAGATTAGTATTAATATTATATTGAAGAGTAGATTTTTAATAAAGACCTATGATTAGAAATATTTCAGAATTTAAATATTGGTATTTTAATTTAGATTAGGCAATACATAACAAATGCAGTAATAATAAGTTTATTCTTTACACTATTTGAATGTTTAGATGTACCTGTATTTTGGCCTTTTTTACTTTTATATTTTATAAGTTTGGTTATAATGACTGTTTAAAAAATTTTAAAGCATTAATAAAAATTGGGATATAGTTTTTTTGATAAAACAAAATGGAATTAAAAGTGATATTATAAAATAATTATTTTATTATATGAAATATATTTTAAAAAAAACATTATAAAATCATCTGATAATAAGTGCATTTTTCAAAAGAAATATTAATGATATTAACTTTTTACAATTATAAAGAATACTTTTATTCAACCAAAAAAATTATGAATAATTTGTAGACTTATTTATATTTTAATATAATTAAAATGATGATGAAAGAAAAACTGATTAAAACGAGATTAAAGATTATGATAGAGATGAAGATGATAGTGATGAAGATGATAGTGATGAAGATGATAGTGATGAAGATGATAGTGATGAAGATGATAGTGATGAAGATGATAGTGATGAAGATGATAGTAGTGATAATGATAGTGATGGTGGAATTTTACATAAAATTTTTGATGTTTATAAAGAAACCAGAAAAACTATTAATAATCAATGATTTATATTATAAAAATTCTTATCTTTATATTTTTTTGAATTTTATTATAATTTTTTACTATATCATTAATTTTTTATTTTTCATTAATAATTTTATTATTTAACAG
>Ga0228633_1000379_pt1 | contig 12565 bp, 8 predicted proteins | sample 41DmetaG_FD_182703 | JGI IMG/M metagenome (GOLD analysis project Ga0228633, IMG submission 182703) | Seawater microbial communities from Monterey Bay, California, United States - 41D | ecosystem: Environmental > Aquatic > Marine > Coastal | place: USA: California | collected 2016-11-13
TAATTATGGGTCAAAACTCATATCGCCAGAACTTGGATTTTTTTTAAATAATGAAATGGATGATTTTTCTATTAAACCAGGTTCTCCCAATATGTATGGGTTAATTGGCGGAAAAACTAATTCAATTGAACCCGAAAAACGTATGTTGAGCTCTATGACACCATCAATTGTAGAATTAAACGGAAATCTTTCAATGGTATTAGGTAGTCCTGGAGGTCCAACGATTATAACTTCAGTGCTACAAACATTAATTAATTTTTATGAATTTGACTTTAATATGCAACAATCTGTTGATGCTTCCAGATTCCATCACACATGGCTTCCAGACAAAATATTTTATGAAAAAAATATATTTTCAGAAAAAGTCAAAGATAATTTAGTTAAAAAAGGATATATATTGAATTCCAATCATTCCACTATTGGTCGAGTGGATGCAATATACATTGACGAAAATAAAATATTTTATGGTGGAGAAGATAAAAGAGGTGATGATAAAAGTATTGGATATTAAACAAAACTTCTTCTAAAAATTACATATATTATCGTAATTTGCAACCTTGATTTTTTAAATGAGTAATAACATTTTAGTACAAGGCGCAAGAGTACATAACTTAAAGAATATTGATGTAAATATTCCTAGAAACAAATTTGTTGTTATTACAGGTATTTCTGGAAGTGGAAAATCATCTTTGGCATTTGACACTATTTATGCTGAGGGACAAAGAAGATATATTGAAACTTTTTCAGCCTATGCAAGGCAGTTTATTGGAGGATTAGAGAGGCCTGATGTTGATAAGATTGATGGACTATCTCCAGTAATAGCAATTGAGCAAAAAACAACATCAAAAAATCCAAGATCAACTGTTGGAACTATAACCGAGATATATGATTATTTAAGATTGTTTTATTCCCGAGTGGGTGAAGCGTTCAGTTATAATTCAAACGAAAAAATGATCAGTTACACTGATGATGAAATTATTGACTTAGTTTTTAATAATTTTAAAGAAAAAAAAATTACTATTCTATCCCCTGTTGTAAAGGCAAGAAAGGGCCATTACAGGGAACTTTTTTCTTCTATTCAAAAACAGGGTTTTTTAAAAGCTAGAATAGATGGTGTTATTACGGAATTAAAACCAAACTTGAAATTAGACAGGTATAAGATACATGATATAGAAATTGTTATAGATAGAATAATATTAAAAAATAACGAAACATCTAAAAAGAGATTAAAAGATAGTTTAATTACTGCGATGTATCATGGAAACAATTCATTGTTAATTGTTAACGAAGAAGACAATTCTAATACGTATTACAGTAGAAGTTTAATTTGTCCTTCAACTGGAATATCTTATGAAAAACCTGAACCTAATTCATTTTCGTTTAATTCTCCCAAAGGAATGTGCAAAAAATGTAATGGTTTGGGAAAATTAAATAAAGTAAATATTGATTTAGTTATACCAGATAAAAGTATTTCAATCTATAGTGGTGGACTTGTGCCTTTAGGTAATTATAAGAGTAGCTGGATTTTTAAACAAATAGAAACAATTTCTGAACGATATAATTTTAGTATTAAAGATCCTATTAGCAAGATTCCTAAAAAAGCAATAGAAATTATTTTGTTTGGAGGAAACGAATCCTTTTCTGTCGAATCAAAATCATTGGGTTTAACCAGGAAATATGAAATAGATTTTGAAGGAGTTATACCTTTTATTGAAAACCAAGCAAATGAAATTTACAGCGCTAGAATCAAAAGATGGGCGAATGGGTTTATGGATAATGTTAAATGTGAAACTTGTAATGGTTCGAGGCTAAACAAAGAGTCAAGTTATTTTTTTATTGACAATAAAAACATTCATGATTTAAGTAGCTTAGATATAGTCGATTTAAAAAACTGGTTTAGTTCTGTAGAGCCAAAACTTAGTGAAAGAAATAAAATAATTGGATCAGAAATAATAAAAGAAATTAATAAAAGATTAGATTTTTTATTAAACGTAGGGCTAGATTATCTTTCTTTAAACAGACCTACTAAATCTCTTTCAGGTGGAGAATCTCAAAGAATTAGATTAGCTACCCAAATTGGATCTCAATTGGTTGGAGTATTATATATATTGGACGAACCAAGTATTGGACTTCATCAAAGAGACAACTCAAAGTTAATAGAATCTCTTAAAAAGTTAAGAGACTTGGGTAATACTATAATTGTAGTAGAACATGATAAAGAAATTATGGAAAAAGCAGATTGTATAATTGATGTTGGCCCATATGCAGGAAAAAATGGTGGAGAAATTATTTTTAATGGAACTTATAAAGAAATTTTAAAAACCAATACAATTACATCGCAATTTTTAAAAAATATTAAAACTATTCCTGTTCCAGAATTAAGAAGAATGTCTAAAAATAAATTAAGGATTGAAGGATGCACAGGAAATAATTTAAAAAACATAGATGTTGATTTCCCACTTGGTTTGATTATTGGTGTCACTGGTGTTTCAGGTAGTGGAAAATCTACTTTAATTAATGAAACATTATATCCAATATTAAATAATCATTTTTTTAACGGAGTTAAAGAACCTCTTCCTTATAAAAATATTAGTGGATTAAAACATATTGATAAGGTTATAGAAATCAATCAATCTCCAATCGGAAGAACACCAAGAAGTAATCCAGCAACATACACTGGAGTTTACAGTGATATTAGATCTTTGTTTTGTATGACACAAGAATCACTTATAAGAGGTTATAAGCCGGGAAGATTTAGCTTTAATGTTGTTGGTGGAAGATGTGAAACATGTCAAGGTGGAGGACTAAGAAAAATAGAAATGAATTTTCTCCCAGATGTTTATATTAACTGCGATGATTGCCAGGGAAAGAGATTTAATAGAGAAACATTAGAAATTAGATATAAGGGTAAATCTATTGCTGATATATTAAGTATGACTATAAATGAAAGTTGTGATTTTTTTGAAAATTTTCCAAAAATTTTAAGAAAATTAAAAACTTTAAAAGAAGTAGGTTTAGGTTATGTTACTTTAGGCCAACAATCTACGACATTATCAGGTGGTGAAGCTCAAAGAATTAAGTTAGCTTCAGAACTTTCAAAAAAAGATACAGGAAATACCTTTTATATTTTAGATGAGCCTACTACCGGACTTCATTTTCAGGATATTAAGGTTTTACTTGAAATGATTAATAAACTTGTAAACAAAGGAAATACTGTTATAATTATAGAACATAATATGGATGTTATTAAGACAGTTGATCATATTATTGAAATTGGTCCCAATGGAGGAAAACTCGGTGGGCAAATTATTTTCAGTGGAAAACCTGAGGATTTAATAAAAGTTGAAAGTAGTCCAACAGCTGTTTATTTAAAAAAAGAACTAACTTAGTTTTATGCATAGTAAAAATTTGAAAGGTTGGAATGAGGTAAAAACAAATGACTCTTGGTCTGTATTTAAAATAATGGGCGAATTTGTTGAAGGATTTGAAAAACTCAGTAAAATAGGTCCATGTGTTTCTATATTTGGTTCTGCTAGAACGATGCCTGATCACCCACATTATGTATTAACAACTGATATTGCTGAAAAAATAGTAGATCTTGGATTTGGAATAATTAGTGGTGGTGGTCCAGGTATAATGGAAGCAGCTAATAAAGGCGCTAAAAAAGCTTTAGGATCTTCAGTTGGGTTAAGTATTAAGCTCCCTTTTGAATCTAGCACAAACCCCTACGTTGATGATGATAAATCATTGCTCTTTGATTACTTTTTTGTTAGAAAAGTAATGTTTATGAAATACGCCCAAGCTTTCGTTGTTATGCCAGGTGGGTTTGGAACTTTAGATGAACTATTTGAAGCTCTAACATTGATACAAACTAAGAAAGCTGAAAAGTTTCCTATAATTTTAGTTGGAAAATCGTTCTGGAAAGGTTGTATTGATTGGATCAAAGAACAATTATTATCAGATCATAATTATGTTTCAGAAAAAGATCTAAATCTTATATCTATTGTTGATTCTCCTAAAGAAGTTACAGACATATTAACTAAGTTTTACGATAAGAAAGGGTTTAAGCCTAACTTTTAATTTTTTTAACTATTCTTATGAGAAAATGTTTATCATTACTTTTTCTTTTTTTAATAAGTAATGTATTTTCTCAAGAAAACGAGTATTTTATTGATGCAAATTTTGATGTTAATAATAGATTAGTTGAGATTTATCAGACTATAGATTTTACTAATACTACTTCTAATAGTTTAAATTATATTATTTTAAATGATTGGGCTCACTCCTACTCAAATCCTAAAACTCCACTTGGAAAACGGCTTTCTGAAGATTTTACTCTTAACTTTCAAAGGTCTACTAAAAATCAAAGAGGCTTTACTAATATAATTCATATAAAGTCTGACAGTATCATTCTTGAGCATACAAGATTGAAAGTAAATATTGATTTAGTTAAAGTAAAACTTTCGAATGCCTTAAAGCCAAATCAAAAAATTAGAATAAACATAAAATACAATATAAAAATCCCTATAAGTGATTTTACAGGTTATGGAATAGATAAAGAAAATAATATCAATCTTTCTGAATGGTTCATAACTTTAGCTAAAGTTGTAGATAATGATTGGCTAATTGAAAGTAACCTAGATTTAAATGATAATTCATTAGACCCTTCATTTTATAAGTTTAAAATAACTTATCCTTTAAAATTCAAGTTAATTTCTGATTTTAAAATAGATTCAGTTATAACTAGTGATACATTTAAAACTTTAATTTCTGAAAAGGAAAAGAGAATTTATAATCCGATCATAATTACTAATAAGAAATCCTTTGAAAGTTTTAAACTAAAAAATAACACAGTAATTACAGATATTGGTAATATTAAAAAAAATAAAACAGACTCTTTAATTTATAAAGTAATTAGTTATGTAGATAACAAAACTGGAAATAAATTAATATCTAAACCGGATTCAAATGATTCTTTAAATTTTGATTTGATTTTAAATAAGACTTTCAATTATGTAGAAAGCAAACTTGGTATCTACCCAATTAATAATATGGTTCTTTCTAAGTTTAATCAAGATAATAATCCTGTGTATGGATTAAATAATATTCCAGAACTTTTAAATCCATTTGATAATACATTTATTCAAGAGTTTTCAGTTTTAAAACTTGTAATTTCAAGTTATTTAAACAATTTATATCCTATTCATAAAAGAAAAAATTATTGGCAACTAAAAGGAATTGAAGTTTTTTTGTTGATTGATTATATTGAGAAATATTATCCAGAACTAAATTTAATCGGAAAATTTTCTAAGTTATCCATTATTAAGAACAGAGAGTACTCAAAATTTAAATTTAACGATCAGTATAGAATATTTGATAATATTATCACAAGTAGAAACATTTCTCAGCCAATAGATTCACCAATAGATTCATTAACAATGATAAATCATAAAGTGATAAATCCTTATAAATCTGGACTTGCTTTAAAAATGGTAGACGATTTTATTGGAGACCAAAATGTGTTAAAAAGTATTTATGAATTTTCAATTGACAACAAACTTATCTCTAGCGACAAAACTTTTATTGATGTGTTTTACAAAAATAACGGAGAAAAGATTGCTTGGTTTATAAATTATCTGAAATATGATAATATTATCGATTTTTCAGTTAAAAAAATTGAATCTATTCAAAACAATCATAAGTTTTTGATAAAAAATAACTCCGGCATAAGTCTTCCCTTAAAAATTACTTTAAAAGATCTTAATAATAAATCTGAAACTAAGTGGATTAATCAGTTTAAAAATGACACCATTATAAATGTTAATTCTAAAAATAAAATAATTATTAATCCTGATAAATATTTTTCAGAGTATAATTTTTCTAATAATTATTCTTCAATTGAAAAAATTAAGAAAAAAACAAAATTTGTATTATTTAGAGACTTTAAAAATGATTTAAATAATCAATTATTCTATATCCCTACTTTTGATTATAATCTTTATGATGGCTTAATGCCAGGTTTTTCTTTTTCAAATTCAACCCCAATTAAACGATCATTTAATTATAAATTTGAACCGAGTTATTCAACAAAACAAAATGAACTTTTAGGAACTATTAATTTAAAATATACTAACTATAATTCAAATAAGAATAACAACTTATATAGTGTTAATTATTTTGTTGGTGCTTCAACATTTCACTATAAAGACGATCTTTCATACAACACCTTCTTTCCCTCCATTGTATTAGCTTTTAGGGATAAAGATTTAAGATCAAATTCTAGACAAATATTAAGTATGAGATATATAAGTGTTTTTAGAGAAGATAATTCTAATTCTATTGATTATCCCAACTATAATATTTTAAATTTTAAATATATATCAGCTAATTCAAGTGTTGAAAAAGCATTTAATTTTAAATCAGATTTTCAAATTAATAAAGATTTTATAAAAAGTTCAATAACATTTAATTACAGAAATTATTATAAAACAAATAGACAGTATAATGTTAGATTGTTTGTAGGAAAATTTATTAAAAATAATACTAAAGATGATTACTTTAGTTTTTCTTCGTTTAGAGCTAGAGATTATTTATTTAGCACTAATTTACTAGGAAGATCTGAAAATTCAGGATTTTATAGTCAGCAGTACATAGGATCAGAGGGTGGGTTTAAATCTAAAATTAATTATGAATATGCCAATGATTACATAATATCTTTAAATTCTGGAATAACTGTATGGCAATGGATTGAAGGTTATACAGGTATTTCTGCGATTAAAAATCTTAATGAAGATTTAAATTTTCAATATGAATCAGGAATAAGATTAAATCTTTTTACTGATTATTTTGAATTATATTTTCCTATTTATTCATCTTTAGGAAATGAGCTAAACCAGTATAATTACTTGAGTAAGATAAGATTTAAAATATCTCTAGATCCTGATACATTATCTGGTTTGTTTACAAGACGATGGTTTTAATAAACAAATAGGAATCAACATCTTTTTTTTTTAAATTTGCGAACCTAAATTTCTTAATGGAAAACATCATTGATCTTAACAAAGAAATTACATTTGAAACTTTTAAACAACAAGTTTTAGAAGATTATAAAATAATAGTTACCAGTAGAGAAGCTAGTTTACTCGGAAGAAGAGAGGTTTTGAGTGGGAAAGCAAAGTTCGGTATTTTTGGAGACGGTAAAGAATTACCTCAAATTGCATTGGCAAAAGTTTTTCAAAAAGGAGATTTTCGATCAGGTTATTATAGAGATCAAACTTTTATGATGGCTATCAACGAGTTAACAGTCAAACAAATTTTTTCAGGTTTATATGCAAATACAGATATTGATGAAGAACCCATGTCAGCCGGACGACAAATGGGTGCACATTTCAATACCCCGCTTTTAAATAATGATGGATCTTGGAAAAAATCGATTGAATATAAAAATTCTAGTTCTGATATTTCATGTACAGGTTCTCAAATGCCAAGATTACTAGGTCTTGCTCAAGCCTCTAAATTGTATAGGAAATTAAATTTTAAAAACTCTAAGGATTTTACCAAAAACGGAAATGAAATTGCTTGGGGAACAATTGGCAATGCAAGTACTAGTGAAGGTGTTTTTTTTGAAGTTTTAAATGCAGCTGGAGTTCATCAGGTTCCAATGGTAATTAGTATTTGGGATGATAAATATGGGATTTCTGTAGAAAATAAAGATCAAACCATTAAAGAAGATATTTCTGAAGCTCTTTCTGGTTTTAAAAGAACATCTTCGAAAAAAGGTTTTGAAATACTTACAGTTAATGGTTGGAGCTATCCTGATTTAATAAATACTTATCAAAAGGCTAGTGATATAGCAAGAGTTGAGCATGTTCCTGTTATAGTTCATGTTAAAGAATTAACGCAACCAATTGGTCATTCATCTTCTGGTTCACACGAAAGATATAAATCCAAAGAAAGGCTAGAATGGGAAAAAGTTAATGATTGCAATGTCAAAATGAGACAATGGATTCTTGATAATAGTATCTCAAACGAAGAGGACTTACTTGCAATAGAATCTATATGCAAGGATAATGTTAGAATTTCTAAGAAATAAGCTTGGGAAACGTACATAAACCCAATTCTAACAACTAGAGATGACTATATTAAATTATTAGATAATATATCAAAAAAACATTCAAATTATAAATTGAATGTTTTCATTTCAGAACTTTCAAGAATTAAAGAACCAAACAAAAAGGATATATTATCAAATGCGAGAAAAGTTTTACGTACACTATTAAATGAAAATTCTACATATATAGACTCCCTTAAAAACTGGATTGTTAGTTTTTCAACTGAACAAAATAAAATATATAGTTCAAAACTTTATAATGAATATAATACTAACTATAAAAGTGTTAAAAAAATAGATCCAATTTACAGTTCTGAGTCAAAGAAAGTAGATGGTAGAATCATTTTAAGAAATAATTTTGACAACCTATTATCTAAACATGATAATTTAATGATTTTTGGAGAAGATTCTGGAAAAATCGGTGATGTTAACCAGGGTCTAGAGGGTTTACAAGATATTCATGGTGTAGAAAGAGTTTCTGATAGAGGAATAAGAGAAGCATCTATCGTTGGAGAAGGTATTGGTTTAGCCTTAAGAGGTTTTAGACCAATTGCTGAAATTCAGTATTTAGATTATATGTTATATGCTTTACAAATATTAAGTGATGATTTAGCTACTCTTCATTACAGAACTTTTGGTAGGCAAATCGCTCCATTAATTATCAGAACCAGAGGACATAGACTTGAAGGAATATGGCATTCGGGTTCTCCCATGGGTGCATTATTATCAACATTAAGAGGAATTAACATACTTGTACCTAGAAATATGGTACAGGCCAGTGGGATGTATAATTCTTTGTTACAATGTGATGAACCAGCAGTAATCATTGAGTCATTAAACGGATATCGTTTAAAAGAAAAACAACCGGAAAATTTATCAGAATTTACTGTTCTAATTGGTGAATCTGAAAAAATTAAGAATGGAAATCAAATTACTGTAGTTTCGTATGGCTCTACTCTAAGGTTAGTTGAAAAAGCATCTATTGAACTAGAAGATTTAGGTGTTAGTTGTGAAATTATTGATGTTCAATGTTTAATTCCATTTGATAATTCTAATTTAATCATTGAAAGTTTAAAAAAAACCAATAAGTTGTTAATAATCGATGAAGATCTTCCAGGTGGAGCTTCCTCATATATTTTGCAAAAAATAATACAAGAACGTGATGGTTTTAAATTTTTAGATTCGAGCCCATTAACATTAACTTCAAAATCACACAGACCAGCTTATGGAACTGACGGAGATTACTTTTCAAAACCATCAGTTGATGATATAATTGAAACAGCTTACAGTATAATGAATGAATATGATCCAAATAATTACCCTGAACTTATTTAGCTCATTATTTGAACTATTAATTGATTAAGAACATTTTGTTGTGAGTTGCTACTCACGCTATATCCTTTAGATTTCAGATCAGTATTTTTAATCATAGTAATTATTAAAGATATCTTCTTCATAGGATAAATTCTAGATGCTTTGTGATAATCTTTTACAAAAAATTTATTAATTCCAAGCGTCGAGGCTACATTTATATCAGATTTATTATTTAGGCTGTGAAATTGGAATAATTGAATAAAATAATTAAATAATGAACTTAACACCAATTGGATCGGGTATGCTTTAATGTTACTAGAAAAATAATCACCAATAACTAATGCTTTACTTAAATTCCCTGATCCTATTGCATTTCTTAACTCAAAAATGTTAAAATCTTTACTTATTCCAATATTTTTTTCAATTAGCTTTGGATCAATATTGTTGTTTTCAGGTTTTAATAATTTTAGTTTATTGAGTTGATTGTTTATCATTTTTAAATCGCTCCCTAAGAACTCAACAAGCATTTGATTTGCTTTAATGTCTATTGAGTAATTATCTTCTTTTAATTTATTAGAAATCCAAGTAGAAACCTGATTTTCATAAGGTTTTTTAGAATTTAAAATCAAACCAAATTTTTGAATTGCTTTATAAATTTTTTTTCTTTTATCAAGAGTCTTGTATTTGTAATTAATTATCAAAATTGTAGAATGCATAGGATTTAATAGGTAATTTACTAATCCATCGATTTTTGATGATAAATCTTGAGCCTCTTTAATTATGACTAATTGAAATTTAGACATCATTGGAAACCTTTTGCAAACAGAAATAATTTCTTCACAGGAGGTGTCTTTTCCATACAGTATTGTTTGATTAAAGCTTTTTTCTTCCTCACTCAAGACTTCATTTTCTAACAAATCATTAATTAAATCTATGTAATATGTTTCTTCTCCCATTAAAAAATAAACAGGACTGTAAACTTTGTTATTTATTTTTGAAATAATACTATTAATTTCTTGTAAATTCATTTTTTAAACATGATAAAATTAAATTTTCCAGACTTTGAATTTAAGTTAAAAAAAATTGATAATAAAACTTTTATTTTCGATTCTTTTAGAAAAAAATTTATTCTTTTAACACCAGAAGAATGGGTTAGGCAGCACGTTCTAAATTTTTTAGTTTTAAAAAAAATTCCAATTACACACATTGCCGTTGAAAAACAAATAATAATCAATAGTTTGAATAAAAGATTTGACGTAGTAATTTACAATAATACGGGTGATGTAATAATGCTTGTAGAATGCAAGTCACCGTCAATTAAGCTAACTCAAAATGTTTTTGATCAAATTTCAATTTACAATCTAAACTTGAATTCAAAATACTGTATGGTAACAAATGGACTAGATCACATATATTTCAAGATAGATAAATTATCTAAAAAATTTACTTTTGTTAAAGATTTTCCAATTAAATGAAAATAGCTATTGTAATTCTTAACTGGAATGGTTTAAATCATCTCAAAAAATTTTTACCAAGTGTTGTCAAACACTCTGATAAACATAATATATATGTAATTGATAATAATTCTTCAGATAACTCTGTTAAATATTTAAATAAAAATTATCCGAAAATTAAATTAATTATAAACTCTAAAAATTATGGTTATGCAAAGGGCTACAACCTAGGTCTTAAAGAAATAAAAGAAGAAGTTTATTGTTTGTTAAATAATGATGTCCAAGTAACAGAGGGTTGGTTAACTCCAATTATTGAAGAGTTTGATAATAATAAATCTGTCGTAATTGCCCAGCCTAAAATTTTAGATTTTAATGAAAAAGATAAATTTGAACACGCAGGTGCGGCAGGTGGATTTATTGATTACTTTGGATACCCATATTGCAGAGGAAGAATGTTTAATACAGTAGAAAAAGATAAAGGCCAATATGACCAAAATATTGATATTTTTTGGGCATCTGGTGCATGTTTTTTTATTAGAAAAGAAATCTTTGAGTTAATTAATGGATTTGATGAAAATTTCACAAATCATATGGAAGAAATTGATTTATGTTGGAGATTGTCAAACTTAAAACCAAATTTTAAAAAACGTTTTTTGTTTAAAAGTGTTGTTTATCATTTAGGTGGTGGTTCATTAAATTATGATAATCCAAAAAAACTTTTTTATAATATCCGAAATCAAAGATGGATGTTAATAAAAAATATAAATCTTTTTAAATGGTTATCCCCTACTCTAATTATAATTCAATCTGTTAACTTATTATTAGCTTTTTATTATTTATTTACTAAAAATTTAAATCATTTTAAAGAAGTTTTTAATGCTATAATTCAAAATTCAATTAGTATAAACGGTTCTAAGTTTAATATTTTGGATAAATATTATGATTCGAAACCAAAAAGTTCAAAACCTAAACATTATACAATTAAATCAATTCTCGTTCAGTATTTTTTTAGAGGAAGAAAAAAATTTTCAGATTTAACTTAACTTTAATTTTTAATCTTAATTTTTTATTTAAATTTGAGTATAAAATTATATTATGAAAAAATTAATTCTTACTATTTTAACTGTTTCGGTTTTATTTCCGTCTTGTATTTCTAAAAAAGATTATGCTGCTTTAGAAGCAACTAATAAACAAAATAAAGATTTGTTAAATACAGCTACAGTTAAACTTAATGCTTGTATTGAAGACAAAACTAACTCAGAAGCAAGTCTAAAAACTTTAAAAGATCAAGTAGCCTTTTTGAAAGCCAACAATCAAGATCTTATAAACAACATGGGTAATTTAACAACCCTTTCACAAAAAGGTGCTGAGAATCTTGAAAAATCTTTAGAAAGTATGAAAGAAAAAGATTTAACGATTAACACAATGAGAGATGCTGTAACAAGAAGAGATTCCGTAACATTAGCATTGGTAACTAGTTTAAAAGGTACTTTTATAGATATAAATGATAAAGACATTGAGGTAAATGTTGAAAAAGGAGTTGTATTTATTTCTATTTCTGATAAATTATTATTTAATAGTGGTAGTTATGTCGTTTCTGAAAGAGCAAAAGAAGTTCTTGGAAAGGTAGCTAAAGTTGTATTAGATAAACCTGAAATTGAATTTTTAGTAGAAGGACATACTGATG
>Ga0228633_1000382_pt1 | contig 12544 bp, 1 predicted proteins | sample 41DmetaG_FD_182703 | JGI IMG/M metagenome (GOLD analysis project Ga0228633, IMG submission 182703) | Seawater microbial communities from Monterey Bay, California, United States - 41D | ecosystem: Environmental > Aquatic > Marine > Coastal | place: USA: California | collected 2016-11-13
ATATTAAATTTATTTATATTAAATATTAAATTTATTTATATTAAATATTTATTAAATATTTATTAAAATAAAATTTAAAAAATATTAAAAATAGTATTAATAATAAAAATAATAAAATTAAATTACATAGATCTTATGGCATATTATAGCTTAAAACAAAAACTTTATCTTTATGAGTTAATTTTACATCGCTTTATGGATTAGTATAACAATATGGATTTGCATTATCACTAGCATTGGCTAAACGATATAGACCTAAACAAATTAAATTTCTTTCAGTACAAAGATAAATAAATAATTCACAAAATGTTTTATTTAAAAAATCATCAGGTACATATATTTACCATAAATTAGAATGATATAAGTTTTCTCTCTCACAAATTTATTATATCTTAGGTGATATTTATACTCCTTAAATATAAGTTATATTTAATGATATTTATTGATATTTAAAGACATTTATTTTAAAAAATTATTAATATTTATTATCAAAAATTTATATTAATATTAATTAGTATTATTTATAGTTAATATTTATTAATATTCTATTATTATATACCACTAACTAATTAACTCAAAATTTCCATTATAAAAGGATTATAATAACTCTAACATGTCAATGTATTAATAATTTAACTAATATAAATTTCTCCAGCACTATAAGGTGTACTTGTATCATATTTAAAAGTTTTTTAATAGGTATCTTTATTTTATATCAAAAATTCAATATTACTTGATTAAATTAAATCAACAATTATTTACAAATTTTGATTACATTTTTTAATAGTCTTAAAATATAATATAATATACTTAATATATGAATATAGATGTAGCATCTATTAGGTTATTATCACATTTTTAATTCTATTATTGTCTATAAAATATTTTAACATATTATAAAGTATTATTTAAAATAAAAATATTAATTATATAACTATTAAATATTAAAAAATATATAAATATTAAATATATATATATTAAAAAAAATACCCTAAAATAACAGCTTAACTAGCATTATCAACATTAGCTCTTCTTAAATCTTCTTCCATCAATGCACTTCCTTTAACAAAGATAATCTTAGGAAAATGATGAATAGTTTCCCATACTTCTGAACTAGGTTTTTCAGGGTTTAAAATTACAATATATCTTTTATAGTTATAATATACTAATAGTCTCTAAGATATTTATTTCTTAAAGGCAATAAAAAATAGTAAATATTAGAATGCATTCCACATACCAGTACGTGATTTTTAACTTCTTAATTTCCTTACAAACTAGTTGGAGATACATTAACTAATGGAGTTGGATCTTTTAAAGTAAAATAATTGCTTGTAATTTCATTTTATTTTTATTTCTAATGATCTGTTGGTTCATCATCAGATGAATCCTTATTAGAAATAATATAGAAATAATATAGATATAATACAGAAATAATATAGAAATAATATAGAAATAATATTTGTTTATTTTAAAGTATAAATTTCAAATAAATTAAATATATGTACTTCACAAGTATTCTAATTTATATAATTTTGTATGGGTTAATTTTCAATTTCATTTATTGCTTCATTATTCAAATTATAGTATGTAACTTAATTTGACTAAAATTTGTCTTAGCAAATCATATACACATATACCTATTTTTCTCTTATTATTTATATTATATAAGGACCAGGATTCAATTTTATTATCTTTTTACCATCAATCACCACTTCAATTCCAAATACTATTCCTTCGAATTTTTAATAAATTATTTATGCCACCTCAAGAAAAGTTTTACCTTTATTATATAAAATGGATAAGAGAGATATAATAATTTTTAAATATTTAAATTTTTTACTAATTTTTTTAATATATTTTATAATAATTAATATGATAATTATTTTTTAAATATTTAAATTTTTTAATAATTTTTTTAAAATGATTAATAATCTTTTTAAAATATTAATTAATTTTAAATACATTAATATTAATAACAATTATAAAATAATTTAAATATATATAATATTTTAAAAATAGTAACCTATTATAACCTATAATAATTTAATAATATTAAAATTAATAATAAATACAAATAATTTACCATTAAAGAATTTACTAAGTTTAGTTCTATAAATTTCATGTCCCATTCCCTACATATATTCTTAAATCCATTATTATTCAAAGTTATCACTTTCCTACTCCCCTGCAGTAGATACTAAATTTCCAACTAAAGCAATGACTCCCGGTGAAAAACAACTCTTAGCTAATAAATTCATTTTAATTTCTTCAATTACAATGATTTAATCTAAAACATTTTTATCCTAAATAATATAAGAAAATACTTAATTTAGTGACTATTAAAAATGTATTTATGATTCTGGTTTAAATACTTATAAACATATAGGAATATTTCTTTATTATGTTATTTTTATGTAATTTTTTATTACTAATCCCATCATTATATTTTAATAATCTGATTTCAATTAATTATCCTTTTTTATATAGTATTTACTTATGGTTATTACATATTTGTTATTATCATACACGATTATGCATGGATTATTGCTGACCTTTTTAAATCTTTCTCTTTAAAACAACTTCCTTATAGATATGTTAAAAGTTATTCATATTCTGAATTTTATAGAAAAAAATCGAATTCAGAATCAGGTATCTATTTCAAAATTGTTATATTTTAATAATTTGATTAATTTGATTAATTTGATTAATTTGATTATTAATCAAATTATTAATTAATAATCAAATTATTAATTATTAATCAAATTATTAATTATAAAAAAACATAATAATTATTAATAATTAAAAAATATAATAATTATCATTAATCAAAAATAATAAAAAATATATAAATTACATTTTAATCTAAAATAAGTATTCTTTTGTTTTAATTACCATGATCAGGATGAAAATATTCTGTACACATATCTTATATAGCATTGAATGTAACTTAACCACAAATCATTATATGTGGTATTAATTCATTATTTTTATATGAATTTCTTGCATACTAAGATTATCTATTATTATTAATATTACGAATCTATTAATCTTATCAGTTCATTTGTTTGTTTTGGTATAATTATTATAACTAATAGAATTAAGATTAATACGAAGAACTTACCCCATTCTGAGTCCACAGATACGTCACCATAACCCACTGTTGATAATGTCACTATTACGAAATAAAAATATTCATGGAAAGATGCTTCTTTCTTTAATTATAGTATTTTTAAATATATTTTAATGAATTAGCTATGTTTTATTAAAAATCATTTTTTTAAATTAATAAATAAATTAATATATTAATATTAAATTAATATTAAATTAATATATTAATATTATAATAAATTAATTTTAATATAATATTAATTTTAATACAATATTAATAAATTAATTACTAATTCTGAACTACACCCTGGAATATTAGTTAAATTTTAAATTTAATCTCTCGGTGTTTCATCAAATAATTAAATAGATTATTTAATTTTTTCTTGAGTGACTTCATATTCAAACAATAGTATAATATTACTACTAATATAGGCCTATTATTATATATAAAAACAGTGGTTCCCACAGATATGATGATATTCATGATCTATTTCTATACTTTTGAAAGATCTAAATTCGACGATATATACAATTTATATATAGTATAGAAGAATTTTAAGCACCTAAAAATTCTAAAATTTAATAATATAACCTGCTAATACTAATAAGTTTATTAATTTCATTATTACCTTCATCATTAATCATAAAAATAGGTAAAAACACAATAACATCAACAATAGATGAAAATTAAAATAGAAAAAACAGCAAATGTAATGATGTATATAATCTAATAGCAAAATCAAATAAACAGAGTGATAAAAATAAGATTTCAACTATTTTGTATCTGAATTATTAAAAATTTTACAGATTTGAATGAAAAAAATCTAATCCTATGTTATATTTAAAAAAGATTTAAAGGAAACAAGATAGTAAACAGTAGTATGCTAATGCCATTTATATAAAATATGATATTTATGAATTTGAAAATTTTGATAAGGTTTATTTTAGTAAGTTTTACACCTAATTTTATTCTTAATAGTTGCTCTCTAAATATTCTTTTTTTTTTATTAAATATTAATCGTCGTTTGATAATGGCTTTATTGATTATCTTTTAAAATATCTTTTTCTTGTTGATTCACCTTAATTCATTTAATATTTTAAATTTATTTTAAAATATTTATTTATTAATAATTATTTGTTTAAAATATATATTTGAAAAATAATATTTATTCAAAGTTATAATTGTTTTTTTAAAATATATATTAATTGATTGTTTAAAAATTATATTAATTGTTTGTTTAAAATTATTTGTTTAAAATTATTTATTTAAAATATATATTAATTATTTGTTTAAAATTCATAATATTTGTTTAAAATTCATATTAATTATTTGTTTAAAATTCATATTAATTATTTGTTTAAAATATTAAAATCATTTTTATTATTATTCTTATGCTTCTAAAGATTCTTTTTATTATTAAAGCATTTGAATTTTACCCATTAAAAATTATAATTATTCAATCATTTTTTATTATTCAGCTGCTTCTTCTTCAGTCATTTCTTATTAATCAGCATTTTCTAATAAGGTTTCATGGTTTTACTTAATATTCTAGATTTCTTAATCTTAATCCTATTATTATTCCTATTAATATTCCTATTATTATTCCTATTATTGTTCCTATTAATATTCCTATTATTATTCTTATAATTAATCTCCTTCCTTTAAATTGAATTTTTATTCAACAAACTAACTCATAGTGGTAAGTTATTCAGTAAGTTTTTAATTTTCAGCCATTAAAACATTTTTCTCTTACTAATAAACATCAACTATGTCTTTAAATCTTTTGATGATATTTTCCATTTTTTATCTTTCAGTATCTTTATTCTAATCTTCAATTTCTAATTATTTAATCTTATTATCCTATGCTTTTAAATGTGATTCCATGGTTTCTTCATTTTATTAGAATTTTGATGTTGTCAATTATAATTAGTCTTACATTTTTTATACTTAATCATCACCTTTTTCAAGCTCTTATTATATTTTATTATAATATTATCCTTTAGCTTAAGGATTCTTATTTACTAATTATTATTTCAAATTTTCTATTGTATCATCTTATTATGCTATTAATAATTAATATTCTTATATTTGATTTTAATTGTCAATTTTAAATTTATCTAATCCTGTGTTTAAACTTGAAAATTATTCTGCATATGATTCCTTAATATTTAATAATATTTAAATTAGTAATATTTAGTAAAATTTATTAATATTTAAATTAGTAATTTTCAATAATATTTAAAATTTATGTCTTTTTAAACATTTCTTAAACGCTATTAAACATTTTTATTAAAAATATAAAATATTACATTATATTATTGATATTACTCTCCTAATGAGTCTGATAGATTTTTTGTATCTTATAACTCTTTTTTATGCATGTTTAACTTATAAATTATATTTTACTTTTTTTTATTGTTATTATTATTAATCATGCAACTTCTATTTCAACATTTTTAACTCTTTCTATTCTTCAGAATTTTAATATTATTCCTCAAATTTTAACACTTTTTTCTTATATTTTGTTGGATTTTATTGACTACATTTAAAACATACTGATTTTGGATTTTCTGGGACCAGATATTACATCACTGCTGGCTTTTTATTGCAGAATTAGCAAGTTTGAAAATCCATTTTATATATATATATATTTAAGATATTGGTATTTGAAATTATTATAGAATATTATAATTTATTTATAATTATTTTAGACAATAATTGTGGAATATAAATTATTTTAAATAATAAATTTAAAAGAAATATATAATTTAAAAATTTGAAAATCTTATAACTTATAGTAAATTAAAAAATATAATAAAATGGATCTAAAATTAAATCTTGAAAGTTCAAGTAATTAATTAACAAAAACAGAAACAGTTTCATATTAATAAAACAAACTATAATTAGGATTAAATAAAAGATGTAATTCATAAAAGTAAAAAAATGTAAAAAATATAATATATAGAAATAAAAATCAATATAATTATATGAAAATAATATTGAATTAAATCATCATTCGAATAAATTAATTGAAGAAAATTTAATTTTGTAAGGGCGTATTCTTAATGCTGATGTATCATTTTTATATTATAAAGTATGAAAATTAAAAATATAATAAAGTTTTAAAAGAAATTGAAAAATATGCTTCTTAAAAATAAGGAAATTTTAAATAGTTTTAAGAAAGCGTATATATCATTTATTTAGAAAATATTGAATTTAAAAATGAAAATCAAAGATTTATAGAAAATTTCTGTTAAATAATGTGAAGATCTATAAAAATTTAAAAAAAATATTGATTTAGGATTAATCACAAATTTAACTGTTTTTTATTTTATTATTAGAAAAAAATTATATAATAGTCGTAAGATTGTTACATTTTAAAGAAATTACTATAAAATGGTGAAGAATAATAGAATGATAAAAAGTTAATAATTTTTGTATTTTAATTTTTATATTTTTATATATAATATATATATATATTATATATATAATATATATAATATATTATATATAATATATAATATATAATATATATAATATATTATATATAATATAATATTTATAATATATTATATATTATTTATAATATATAATATTTTATAAACATATTTTCGTTGTAAACATTATATTTTAATTACATATATAAAAGCAAAAATGAACTAAAATAGTAAAAACAATAATTAAAGCAATAATTACATATATTAAAAGATTAATATCAATAAAACTTAGATTTAAACTACATGTAAGAAAAAAAAAAGTTATAAAATATAAATGAAATTTAGTTTTAAAATAAGAGAACATAAAATTTAAGTAAACAATAAATTAATATCATTCCTTTAATTTTACAATTAATTCAATAATATAAACTAATAATAGACAAAAAGATAAAAAACTTAGAAAATGAATTAAACGAACATACAATAATATTAAATTAAGAAAAAAAAAAGAGTATGTTAAGACAAAGTTTATCAAAAGATTAAATAGTGTATGAAAAAAAGTCATTAAAAATGTTATAAGTCATATTTAATTAAGTAAAATGAATATATAAAAAAGGATAATACAAAATAATATCAAACTGATAAAGTATAGGAACTTTAAGATAAAATTCAGAACTTGTTTTATTTTCAAACTTAAGAAATTAATAATTATTAGTCTTAAAATCTAGATTAAAAGGAAAAGAATTAAGAATTATAATCTAAATATATTGAATTACTTAATTTAATTATATAGGATCCGTAAAAAAATATGAAATAAAATTTAAATGAAAAATATCAATCAGATATACTTTAATTGGAAAAAAGTTATTATTTCATTATTTATAGAACATGAATAGAATATGAGAAATTCTAGTCTCAGGAAAGATTAAAATGGAATTAAGGATAGTTATTAATCTTTTAATTTTTCTTTAATACATTAGATAGGTATAGATTTTTATTAAGATTTTAGGAATTTTAATTAAGATTTTGAAAAAGATTTTTAAAATAATATATAAAATATTTTATTATTTTACTAAAAATATTTTATTATTTTACTAAAAATATTTTTAAACTATTAAAAAAATGAAAAAATATAAATGATTTTTCACTTTTACTTTATTAAAATTATTAATATAAGGACAAAAATTGAAATATTAACTGATTCATAATAAAATATAAATAAAAGATAATCTAATAGATAAATTAACTATTAATTCAAATTAAAAATAAATGAATTATATATAAATAATTAACACAATGCAAAAGTAAAAAATAATAAAAAAAGTTCTCCTTTTAATTTAAAAGATTAAGAAATATTATAATAAGTTGGAAAATACATTTGTGTATCTCATTAAGCCGAACCTCAAATGAAATAGGTGAACGAAAGCTTTTTGTAATATTAACTTTAATTATTAATTTTAATTATTTTGTTTAATTATTAATTTTAATTATTAATTTCAATTATTAATTTCAATCAATTTCAATTATTAATTTCAATTATTAATATTGATTAAAATCTTCTAAATTATTTCAATAAAAGATTTTAATAAAATACTATATTTTAACAATTAATATTAATTAAAATCTTCATCTAATAAATTATCTCAGAATATGATTATATATAAAAATCTTCTTTATCTTCCAATAGTTAATATTAATTTAAAGAGTATAAATAGATTAAGTTAATAAAAATATTTAAAATCTAATAGGAGAGTATTAAATATTTAAAAAAAATGAAAAACTAGATATAATATTTGAAATTTCTGAAATATTTTAATAAAAAGAAGCTAGAATTGAGCGTTTATTTAATGAAATGATATAGATATAATATTTACCAATTAATTAAATCATCTTGATATTTGAGAAATTAAGTTTATTATTTTTATTAAGATATAATATTAAGTGATATATAATTTACTTATTTAATAAGTATAATTTACGAATAAACATAAGATATAGATTAACTAAATTATAAAATTATCCCTAATTATTTTAATTAATAAAATTATAAATTTATTTAGGAATAGTCTGAATGATTTTAATATGTATAGATTTTTAATACATTGATTTTTAATATATAGATTTTATATAGTTTTTTAATTAATATAGGTTTTTAATAAATTTAATATAGATTCTAAAATATATAGATTTTTAAATAATGTTTTTAATATGTTTAATGATAATTTAAAAATGGTATTTATAAAAATTTTTAAAAAAGTTAAATAATTTATAATTTTTAATCATCTATGTGTTTTAAAAAATGTTGGTTTTTAGAAAAATGAAGGTTTTTTAAATTAATTTACAAATATTTTGTAATTTTGAGATTGACTTTTACATGTTAAATTATAATTATCTTAAAATATCTAGCTATTAAATTAAGATTGTGTATCTTATCTAGTACAACTTTATGAGTCATTTTTTTACATTTTCTTAAAAGTTTAATAACTATTTTGTATCTTTGTTTTTTACATTTTAATTTATTATTGTTAGTAATTTGAACCTTAATATTAAATTTTTTATTTTTTAAATTAATAACAACTTTAATATTAATTTATATAATTTATATTATAAGTATTGATTTATTAAAATAATGTGATTTTATACAAGTTTTATAAAAATAATATGATTTTATATAAATAAACGTTTATTTGATCTATTTGAGTTATTCAATTATTCTTATTAATATTGTTTATTTTTTTCTTTAAATAATTATTTATATTTATCTTATATCATGTTTTTTTCAAATTATTCTAAAGATATTATATAATTTTGATTGTTCAATTTTTTAATATTATTTATATTTTGTTTTTTATCATTCTATTTTAATAATAAATACTTTTTTTATTTCATTTGATACTATATATTTACAAACATCTGAAAAATTATTATTATGAGGCAAATTATTTATCGATTTTTAAACTTATTCTTATATAATATTTAGATTTTATATTTTATTTTTTTTTATTTTTTATAATAATTCTAATTATGGTCTTTTTTCTTAAAATGTTTTTTTAGTAAATTTCACTGACTTAAATATTTAATAATTATTATTATCTAATTATAAATTATTAAATTAAAAATTATTGTTATTAATTAAAAATTATTATTTAAAAATTATTTAAAAGTTATTTAAAATCATTTATTTAATAATTATTTAATAATTATTTAATAATTACAATTTAATTAAAAATTATTTAATACTTTATTGTAATTTTTCATAAGATACTTATGATGCTATTCACTTTTTTCTTATAAATCAGGAATAAATAGATTTTTTTATTATAAAATGAAAAACTCATCTTTATGAATTTAATAAAAAATGCAATGACTTGTGCAAACAACACTATAAATAAAGTTTTACTCTGTTAAAACTTCATTTATTCCTATAATGCTTCCTTATCCCAATCTAGTTAACTAAATAATAGTTATAAATTAAATAATATGAAAATTACGTTAATGTGTGATTTTTAATGCAAAGTATAAAATTTATTATAAATTAAATAATATGAAAATTACGTTAATGTGTGATTTTTAATGCAAAGTGTTTAAAGAGTCTTTGTATAAATCAACTTAGCCTTCAATAATAATATAGATATAATCTGTTGATTAATTTTCATGAATAACTATTTCATTCATAATATATTATTTTTCTTTAAAAAGAAACAAATTTTCTATTTGCATATTTTTATATTTATTTTATTCTGATTCTATAAATAGTTATTTTAATAGTATATCATTTTTAACTTTTATCCTTTTTATAATTTCATCTTTTAAATTTTATCTATAGAATCTTTTACTAACTAACAATATTATGCTATCTTCGGCAGCATGACAGGTATGTGTATGTAATGTATCAATACATAGTAATAATTCACCGTATGAATCACTTTATTTAATATTTTTAAAATTTATTAAAATTAATAATCTTTAATCTTTAATATAAATAAAGTATTATAAATTAATAATCTTTAATCTTTTACATAAGATCAAATATAAATATATAATTAAAATTAATCTTTATTAAATTTATTAATTTTAGTAAATATAAATAATCAATTTTTAATATAAAAATATAAAAATATAATAAAGATATGAATTAATTACCCTTTATGTATAATATGATTAATTCTATTTTAATTTTCAACTACATCGGGATCCAAACTTCTTCTTTCAGGTCCAATTATTGTTATATTAATAGACCCTTTCAAAATTACAACGAAATATAACGCATGATCTCCTTTATTAAATATAATTTCTTATGATTATCTATAATAATATTAATTACTTTTAAATTACTTAACTATTTTTAAGAATTTGTATTGTAACATGATTATTAAAATTACGAAAAAAATAAAATTCATTAATGAAAATTAACAATTTTGCATAATCTGTTTGATCTCTTTTTTTCTAAAGGAATATTTGATAGCCTTTTTAAATAATGCATACATTCATTCATAAACTATTCTTAATCTAGTTCTTAGTATTATTTTAAATCACTTAATTGTTACTATACTTAATATTATTATTTAGATGTTTAAAACAATTTTTTTATTTTCTGTATTTAATCTAGAGTTAATTTATTTTTTTCATCATGGTGAGGAATATTATGAAATACTTAGTCTTATATTAATGTTTCATGATTTTAGAATTCAAATTCATTATTTGTATTATATAACATTGTTATATTATTATTATTAAATATTTTAAAATATAATTTATAATTTTTTAATAAGTCATGGATTATTTGTAATTTATAATATCAAAGTGTTTTTGAAAATATTACTTATAATTTTTATTTTTAATTACAGGAAAAGATAGATTGTTATGAAAATTTTAACATAGATGAGTCTTTACATCTATGTAATAAATAATAGCTATATAAGAAATTATTTATGAATATTTTCTGCTTTTTCAAATATAATTGCTCAAAATTAGCTATAATGAATTTAAAAAAGTAAATTAATGATAATAAAAATTTTGAAAAATTTAAATATTTTTAATTAATATATTTATTTAAAAATATTATATTAAAAAAAATTATTATTATAAATGAAATAAATAAACACTTTAGATAGCTATAATATAGAATATAAACCAAATTATGTATTAATTTAAGTTAAAATATTATAATCATTATTTTCGTATAATTTTACCAATATTTTCCGTATTTTAGCAACTATTTCTTCTAACAATTTATCCTACAGGTCTTTATTTATTCTTATATAGCTCTTTTAATTATAATATCTATTATTCTTTAATAGAATTTAATTATTAATTTTGTATATTATCGCATTAGATTTATTAATTTTCTTACTATTATAAAAATTTTTCTTTTCCTTTATCATCATAATTTTAGGAAAATTTTTAATAATAATAAGGAAACTTTTACATTAAATTTATTTCCTTTATCATTATTTTTATTTTCCTAAAAAATAACCTTCTTTTTAAATATTAAATTCTTATATATCTAATTCATTTTCAGATTATTTTCCTATTGATAATTCTAAATCTTTAAATTTTTAAAATGAAAAATTAAATTAAGGTGAAACCATTTAATTATCTTATTTATAAGTTTCACAAGTATCTTAATCTTTTTAAGGTGTAATTTAATTCATTTTAATTTATTTATCTGATACTGTGTAATTATTCATATCTTTGAATCTTTATTATTGTTTTTATGGACTATTATTATATTTCTATTGTGAATTCTATTTTTTTTCAGTTGATTATTGTATTTATTAAAAAATACTTAATTTTTATACTTATTGTTATTAGTCATTTAGTTTATTTACTTAAGTTACTGTGCTTAAATTTCTTGAAGTTTAGCTTTTACGATAATTATTTATTACATTAGTAAAACAATTTCCATATTATAAATTCATCTTTTTAATAATATTATTGTTATATTGTATTTATAATTTTTCTCAAAATTTAACGATATAATATTGGGGTTGGGGTT
>Ga0228633_1000388_pt1 | contig 12468 bp, 6 predicted proteins | sample 41DmetaG_FD_182703 | JGI IMG/M metagenome (GOLD analysis project Ga0228633, IMG submission 182703) | Seawater microbial communities from Monterey Bay, California, United States - 41D | ecosystem: Environmental > Aquatic > Marine > Coastal | place: USA: California | collected 2016-11-13
CGAAAATTATTTTTAATATATAAAATTTATGTATTTATAGATTCTTTTAAGTCACTTTTATAAGCAAAGATTATAAAGCTTATATTACTTTGGTATTAATATAGATTAATATAATTATTAAAAATATAATTATAATAATTATAATAATTTAATTTCTAAAATGGATAAAAGATATAATAATAGCAATTAAAATAAGCATAGAAATTCAGGATCACGTTCGTCATCAAGATCTCGTAGCAACCATAAGCATAATAGAAAGAATTACAGAAAAAGACAGTAGAGAAGGCATTCAAGATCATCAAGCTCTTCATCATTTAAATCAGATAGAAAATAAAAAAAGTATTAAAAAAAATTATTAATAATAGAGATAACTATTATAAAAAGCATGAACCATAATAAGAGTAATATACTCCAAAAGTAGCAGATTCTAAATGTGTATTATTTATAAATTTAAATAGTTGGTAATTGAAGAATTGTCTAATAATATTTCATAATAAATTGTTTATTATAAATTATTAAAGATTGAAGAAAAACTTAAAGATATTTGTACAGATTGCAAAGTATATCCACCTGAAGAAATCAAATACGTAGGGGCACTTTGTACAGCTTATATAACATTTTCAAGTTCAGAACCTGCAAGAAAAATACTTTTTGTAATTTAAATATAATATTAGGCTTTATAAGGAAAAATTAATTTAAATGGACATAATTTCAATGTTGAATTTTATCCAATGAATTTATTATAAACCAAAAGAGAAGATGTTAATATGGTTTAAGATTGGTTATGTGAAAGAGTAATAATTTTAAAATTAAATATAAATTATAAAAGTGTTCATTTCATAATTTTGCCCGTCGATAGAAGTGTCATAAATGTGAACACCCTAGATCAAGTCATAGTAAAGTGGTTTACAACGGTGCATGTCTTGTTCGACATTATCCAGTATATTGAGCATTAAAAAAATATTAAATTTTATCAGGAACCTTTTATTAACGCAAATAGAAACACATCATTAATGATACGTGGCAACATCATAACTAAATGCAATTAAACTATGGTATTAATAATATATGTATTATTAGTTGCTTGAAATATTTAATTAATTGGCCGCCATCAAAGATATAAGAACAGTTTTGGATAAAACTTCAAAATAGTTTAAAGATTTTGTATTCATCGAATTTTACTCTGTAGAAGAGGCAGAATTAGTATTGAGAGCGTGTTAAGCCCCTGATTTTTTAGTGTATGGTGAAAGAATCCATGCAACATTTTCAAAAAAGAGATCATAAAGAGAGGTAATAAAATAAAAAATTTACTTTAGGATGAATTAGATTAATAGTAATATGATGAATTCAATAACTTATATCCATATGACTCAGGTTATCAATAATAATCAGATGTGTATAAAAACCATTATTTATAAAATGTGTCTTACAATTATTCTTCCCAATAATAATAGTTTTCATAAATTTAAATAGATAATATCAATAATATTATTAATAATAGTAATTAATTCAATAATATCAATAATATTATGGTTAATAAGCTATTTAAGAAACCATTTTAAATCCTCAATAGCCTAATTAATAACCTTAAAATTAGGCTCAATAACATTTTTAATAAATGCAAATTTAATAATAACAAACCATTAAAAAAGAAGAAAAACCTCCCATTTTGAAATCAAATTTATCTTAATAAGATCTATCTAAAGACAATAATAATATTAATAGATAACAAATCAAATAATTAAATAATAATAATATATAAAAATAAGAAACTATTAAAGAAAAATAGATAGAAAAGTAGTAAATAGAATAAGAGAATAGTGAGAGTAGAAGTGTGTCTCCAACTAGTAGTGAAGAAAGAAGAGTGTAATTATAAAAAGATGAGGTATAAAAAAATTAAAGAAAACAAATAGAAAATTAATTGAAAAAATGGGAAAAAGAGTAGTAAAATTTGAAAAAAACAACAAAGTTTTAATAGCATACAAAGACGGAGTCAAAAATAACATTTGTATTAATATTAATTAAAAAGAATAAAATAACATTAAATTAATAAGAATAAAAAATAGAGATAAAAAATAAAGACATATAAATATTTTGTCTATTATGTAAAAGAAAATTTAAATAACAATCAACTTTAAGCAAGCATCAATTATACAGTGATATGCATAAAGAGAATTTAAAACTAATTGCAAATTGAAATTATTAAAAATATATATATCTTTAAAATATAAAATTAAATTATTTTTAAACCACAATAATAAAAATATTGTATTATAAATTATAATAATTTTATGGGTTAATCTATATACAACATAATAAAGAGAATAAGTGCATTCTTTAATTATAAAAGGAAACCTTGGAAAGAGTCTTTAATATCTAAGTATTCTTTTGATGATTTTTAGATTATTAAAGTTTTTAATTTTATATATTAGAGCATTGCTTATGGCAGTTAAGGAGAAGTTTATAAAGTTAAACATATTCTAACAGATAAAGAATATGCTATGAAAATCATCATAAGAAAAGATGCCAAGGTTCTTATATCACTATTTTTAGAAAATCGACTAACTAAAAAGCATAAAAACTGAATTAAAAATACTTAAATAAATGAACAGTCCTTATATATTAAAACTTAATTGGTTTGTGGAAGACAATGAAAAAATAGGTTTTTAAAAAATATGCTTTAAAACTATATATTACATTTTAAAATATTCTATATATTTCAAAATATTCTATAAATTATAAAATATTCTATATATTATAAAATATTCTATAAATTATAAAATATTCTATAAATTTTAAAATATTCTATAAATTTTAAAATATTCTATAAATTATAAAATATTCTATGAATTTTAAAAATATCATAATAGGTTTCATAACAGATTTGATGTAATAAGATTTGAAAATGATACTAAATAATTAAAGAAAATTTTCTGAAGATTAAGTGATTTCATACACTGCCGAAATAATAATTGCATTATAATATTTGCATGAATAAAATTATATTTATAGGTTTATCTTAAGACTATTCAGAATCGACAATATCTAATAAAAATAATAATTTTATAGTAATAAAAAGTTAAATCTTAATAAATTTAGAATTCTTTTAAAAAGCAAAATTAGATATCGTCGATACGTAGTAGTTTTAATTTTTGCTAATTTAGAGATTTAAAGCCTGAAAATATATTGATAGGTTTCGATGGACATATAAAAATAACAGATTTTGGAATAACTCGAAAAATATCATAAGATGATCAAACAACTTTCAGTGGGACAAAAGAATATTGTGCACCTGAAGTATTATTGGCAAAAAATTTCGATATGACAGTAGATTGGTGGAGTTTAGGTTTAAAATATTATTAATGAGAGGGATTTTGATATTTGAAATGTTAACTGGTAAAAATCCATTTTGTATATATAATTTAAAAACATAAAGTATAAAAAAATATATAATAAGATTTTTAGTATGAATATGAATTAATGTTTTAAAACATTATAAATAGTAAAATTAATGATGAATTATACACATTGTCTGAAAATGCTTAAAATATTATAAAATAATTACTATAAATAAATGTATACATATATATAATATAGCCATAAAAAAGATTGGGATGTATCAATGATGCTAAAGAAGTTAAATAACATGCATTTTATTAAAAAATTAATTGGGATCAAAAATAAAAATATCTTTATATTCCTTTTATACCTGAAAATACTTTAGAATAATCGTAAACTAGCACTCCATTAGAAATTTATGATGGGTTTAGTTTTGATAATGAATAGATCTATTGAAGTAAGTTTATAAAACTAATAACGTATATAAAATTGTTTTTAATCAATTTTATTAAATATCATTACTAAAAAAAAGTTTATATATTATATTATGCATCATTTATCATTAATTTTCATCTAATTATATATTTATTTTATATTATATATGAGTTGTTTTTAAATCGTATTTTTAACTTAATTTCTTTCTGAAATCTTTTAATTATGTTTCATTTTCAAAGCTTGCTTTTTTTTCTAGTTATTTTTTTTATTTATTAAGATCATCTAGTTTTTATTTTATGTTTTTGATTTAGATTTCATTTTTCTCAATCTTTTTCACTTTTACTTCTTAAGGTATTGCTTAATTTAAAAATGTATTATGTGATTTCGTAGACTATTATAATTCCGTAGTTTTTAATTATTCTTTGCATTTTTATTCTAAAATGATTATAATTTATATTAAAAATCTATTATTTTATATTATATTACAATTTATTATTATGCATATAAATAAATTAATATACCTAACGTTCTTTTTTAAAGATATGATCCAAAATTTTCTTATTAGTTGTTATTTCTAGAACTTTAAATTTATGACTAATAAACATTTTCAAATTATTAATGACATTCGGTATTTTCTTTTTCTTCAAAAATAACGCCATTAGATAAAAGAGTATTGCAAGTTAATTGATTTTCAAATAAGTCATCTTCATTAACATCGTGATTTGAATTTTTTTCAATTTAATGTTTTAATTGATTGATAAGTTATATATTGCAATTATTTTCATTTCTTATTATTTATAATTCTAATTTTATATTATCATTTAATTTAGTGTATTCTTAAATTAAAGACTATTATTATTAATCTTATTCGTTTAATAAAAGATTTTTAGACAATTATTAATTGAAATTTTCTTAATATTCTTAAATTTAATCTACATATTCTTTTAATTTTTAGTCTTTTTCTTATAATTCTTTTTAAACTTGAAAAGCACTCAAACTTATATTATTAGTAGGCATATCGATTTAAATGTTATTATTCTCTGAGTTTAATTATTATATTCTCAATTACTCATTTTTTTATTTCAATAAATCTATCTCATCTTCTAATTTTTAATTTTTTTCTTTCATTTATTATAATCTTTTTTTTAACAAATTAATTTTCTCTATTTCATATTATTAATTATCTAGTTTTTACTTTTAATTATCAGATTCATCTTCTATATCTTAATATTATTTTTATAATTGGTTATATTTTTGTTATAACTTTTATTTAATTTTAATACCTCGTGAAATTTATCTAATATTTCGTCTTTTCCAATATTTTCAAAATTTTCCTCTTGTTTTTAGTTTTTGTTTTACGTATAATCACAACTACTTCTTTTTGCATATTATTTCATCATTTAAATAATGTTAATTATAAAAGATTATTAATTTCCATAAGATATATATCATTAAATCAAAAATATTTAAATTATTATTATTTATGATAGAAAATACATTAGTTTGAAAATTTTAATATAAGATGGAATATAGATAAAAAATAATATACATAGGCATTTTCAATATATTTGTCTATTAATAAAATGAAAAATTATATATTTTTATTATATCAAATGATATTAAATTTGTAAAATAATGATAAATCAATTGATATTAAATTGGTAAAATAAAAATGGATGAATATAAAAATTAGTGTAATAAATTAAAAAGTGTGACTTATTTTAAAATCAAAAATTTAGAAAATCTACTTTTTATGAATATAATTTTTAAATAAATTTGAATTAATATTGCTATTTTGATAAATTTAAAATAAATAATAATATAAACCATATTAATAAATTAAGTTAAATTTATATTTGAAATAGCTAAACTATGAAATATAAATAATAATGATGATTCTTGTAGGAGCGATCTTAGTGTACAAATAAAATGCGGATCGAACAATTCTTACTGATAATATATATTTTATTATATTAAAATCAAAATCAATAATAACCTAAAGAAGTTTTTAAATCAGTAACCTTTTAATTTTTTTTATAATATACTTATTATTTCATATCATCTATTTAAGTGTGTAATGATTAATTTTCCTCTTTTATATTGTCTACATTCAATTATAATTAATCTACATCAACCTCATTTGGACCTTATAGTTGTTTTAATAATACACTTTTATATTATATCTTATATACTCTAATGGATTTTAAGGAAATTCCTATTCATTATATAACTATAAAAATATTTTATTCAATTATTCGATAAACCCGTTAGACTCCAAATATTAATTAAATGCCTCTTTTCTTTATTATTAAGTTAACTTATTAATTCAAAAATTACTTCTATTTGACTCATAGTTTCAATTTTAAATATAAATTTAATTTAATGTAGATATTTGATTATTATGATTTTAATGACGAAGAAACCAAGCAAAAATTTACGGACAATAAAAAGAAAATTAATATATACGTCAATACAAAATCAAAAATATCATAAATGTATCTACAATAATAATTGAATGAAATGCCATAAGATAATATATATGACAAATTATAATAAATTTATAAGAAAATAAATAAATTAGAAATTTTTGAAGAAGGAAGAACTTTAATTGAAGAAGATAATGATAATATAAATATTTCATTGAATTTATTATAAAAAAACAAATATGATTATTTCTTAGCTGATAATTAATTTAAAATATATGACCTATCATTTGGATTGATTTTTAAAAATCTATATAAATGTGAAAATATAAAAACTTCTGTATCTAAAAATATTACCAAAAATAAACAATCTATATTTAGACTTTATTATAATTATCCTGTCATAAGTTAAAAATTTGATTAATTATAATTCATGTATATGAATAAAAATTTTAATATTGATTAAAATATTAAATAAAACAAAGATTAATTAAGTTTATTAGTTTCAAAAAATAATTAATAAATTTTATTTAAAAAACAAGAAAATTAATTTACAGATTTATAAAATTATGAAAAAATCTTACCTGAATAAAATTATTAAATGGATCTTATTCAAAAAGGTGAAAACTATTCAATTAATACTAAATTTGGATATAGTGATATTTACAAAAATTATTTAAAAATTAAATTTGACTATAAAAATTAGATTGAAACTGATATTTTTACAATTGATAATAATATGAAAAGTGGAATAAACTTTGGTTAAAAATAATTCAATTTTTATTATAAAGTACCTGGATTTAAATTTATCTATCCAAATTTTAGCTAATATTACTTTAATTAAGAAATTAAAATTAAAGTTAATAATTATCCTTTTTTATAAAACATATAGACAAAGCCTTTCATTTAATGTAATAATATAAATTTAATTTAAAGATAATCTTTATTTAAATATTATTAAATATTATTTTTTTTTAAAGATAATATCATGAAATTTTTAATAGATAAATTTTACTTTTTGCAAAATTGATCTAAAAAATTAGTTTTATAAATAACTATATTTTTAATTTATCATTCCACCATTTTGTGGAAAAATTTGTCATAAAAATGATCATATTTTTTTGACACAAAATTTCGATTATAAATTTCTGATTTTAAAAGTCAAATCTGACTTTAATCAATAATGATTTATTAAATCAAATTTTTTAACAAATATATGGATATTTTGGTTAAATTGAGCATTTTTAACTAATTTATTTGAATTTTATATTTCATTCGATTTCAACCATAAATAAAAAATAATTAAAATTTGCTCAATTTAACCAAAATATCCATATATAAACTTAATTTTTTAAATCAATTTTGATTCATAAAAATAAAATTTTCTGCAAAATTTGAATTTATAATAAAAACTTTAATTTTATCTCAAATCAGGACATAAATTAAAGTAATTTAACTAATATGTTTTCCACTATAATTTAAAATTAATAAAAAATCTAAAATAAAATTAATTATTTATTATAGTGAATTGGACTTGGGCATAAGATAAAAATGTTTGTAATAATTTTGATAAAATAAGGGCAAATTTTGGATTTGGATTAAATTTTAATTTTAATAATATCAATGTAGACTTTATTTATTATTTGTTTCACTTTAGTTAGAAAAAAGATGAAACATTAAAATTTCAAATTAATTTTAATAAGTGATAATATGTAATATAATTTTCATAATTCATATTATTTTTATTGATAATTGAATTTAGCTATAAAATTATATTATGATTTAATAAAATTTTTAATTTGAATTTTGATTTTATAAAACTTATTTTTAGTTAATTTTTACCTTTATGATTAAATATAAATGATAAGTAAATTTTTATCAATTAAATGAATAGTAATAGTCATTTCTTTTAAGATTCTAAATATTTTTGGACTCCTTATACAAATGTTTAAAGTCGAATATAAAATTAAACATTAGTTTATTAAGGAATTCTAAAAGGACAAACAATTGATCAAGAAGGATCATATAATTTTTTTTAAGTATATTAAGACCATATAATAAAATATCTAAATTACTAAGAATTTATAAGAAATCCCGTTAAATCAAAGTAAAATAGTTAGATTTTATTTACTGACTAATTGAGTATGGAACTTTATGAATTAAGTCCCAATATCAATATAAATGAAAGTATGAAATTTAGTTTAGTATTAAATTAAAATGATGTATTATATGTTTTATATAGAAACAATATTTTTTATGTTGTAAAAATTAAAATGAGTTACTATGCTGGTATGAGAAGCTTAAATAAGTTTGCATTTAACCACATTATTATGAAAATTTTAAAACTTTGTAAAAAATTGGCGAAGGAGCCTTTGCAAAAGTGTATAAAGTATAAAGGAAAGTTGATAATTTAAATTTTGCTGCAAAAGTTTTTAATAAAAAAAAAATTAATGATAATGAAAAAGCACATACATTAAAAGTAAAATCATATTATATTTTAGATAGCATTGCTTAATGAAATAAAAATATATAGAACAATATAAAACTAAAATATGGTAAAATTACATGAAGTTTATGAGACTTAAAATGAAATAATATTAATAATGAATTTATATAATGGAGGAGATTTGTACAATTAAATACTAAAATAGAAAATTTATAGTGAAAAAATGGCTTCAATTTTTTTAAGACAAATTTTAGAATAATTATAGTGTATTTTAATATTGAAATAGACATTCATAGTTTAAATATAATACATAGAGATTTGAAACTGGAAAATATAATGTTTAAAAATTACAAATCATTAAACATTCATATAATAGATTTTGGTCTATCAGAATTAATATTAAACAATTCAAAACTATATAAAAGATGTGGTACTCCAGGATATGTGGCTCCAGAAATTTTGAATAATTAACTATACGGTACAAAAGTAGATTTATTTTCAGCCGGAGTCATTTTATATATATTGTATATTTTATAATTATATAGATTAACAGGGTGTTAACCTTTTTTTGCTAACAATAAAACAGAATTAATATTAAAAAATTAGAAAGCATAAGTTAATTATGATTTTGAAGAAATAAATCTATAATTATCAAAAAAAGCTGTAGATTTTTTGTAAAAATTATTACAGAGAAATCCTAGAGAAAGAATTAGCGCAAAAGAAGCATTAAATCATCCTTGGATTTTGAAATATTAATATTGTGAAATGGAATTCGATAATATGATAATATAAAATTAAAATATTCAAAATAACGAAAATGATGAATAAAACTTATAATAATAAAATTAATAATTTTAAATAATACAAATATAAAAATAAAGATAATAAGAACGTAATGAACTATATTAATAAAAATAAAAACTTTATGCATCTACATAAAATAATAAATTTATAAATAAAAATAATTTTGCTTCTATTTTGGTTTAAAAATAATATTAAAACATACAACTTAGTTCATTATATTAAAAAAATAAAAAATAAATAAGTTAAATTATTTAAGTAAAATTATTTTATTTTAGTCTAAAAATGGAAATATAGATTCTATTGATACAAATGATGAATCACCAAGAAAACCTTAAATTTCAGGTTAGAAAAAAATAAAGCAATTTGATTTCAAAGAAAAATGAAAGTTTTAAAGAAATTATTACGTTGTGATTTTTTCTATGTTTAACTTAAAAATTTTTCATATTTATTTTAAATTATTTTTAATTTGTAAAATGCCTATATATTAGAATGAATTATATTATATCAAATATGCAATTTCATTTATAAAACAATAAATATAAAAAGAATCTTTTTATGCTGATCATATCTCTACAAAATCAAGCTCTCTATAAAAAACTATTGAGGACAAGAAATTAAGCTTAAAGAGTTAAAAATTTTAGTTTGAATAATAGAAAATTAATGAAAATTATAATTGTAAAATCAAAACAGAAATATATAAAAATTGGAAATTAAAAGCAAAATATTAATTAAAAAGTACAATAATTTTTTATTTTATGATTTAAAAATTGTTATATTTGAAAAATTTGATATTTCATAATTTATTATAATTGTTTATAATTTCAAAAATTTTGCTTAAATATTAAAGTGTTTATTTGCTAACGAAATATAAGATATAAAAATAATAACTCATTTGCATTGAAATTTTAAGACATCACCATGCAAATGATTTTTTAAAAAAGGATTTTGTCTTTATGAAAAGATATGTTAATATATACATAGTGAGTTATTTTTCAGTTAGAAACAGTTTATTTACTAAAAACTTATAAATAATAAATATTCCTATAAATTTCTTGTAAAAAAAATAGAAATTTTAGATTATAAATTTTAAATAAATAATTTTTTTTTAAACCATATGATTTATTATGTAAGTAATTAAATGATTAAAAAGGTAAAATAATAGATTAGATATTTTCATATTTATAACTACTTATAAAATTGAGTGATTTTTTTTAATATTTTTTTATAATTAAAAAATAATTATAATTCAAATATAATTTAAAAATCTAAAATAAATAAGTTATATTTATTTTGATTTTATTAAAATATATTCATATATTTTATCATAAGTTTTAAAAAACAATTAATACAGCTGTCATATTATCACAACCTTATCCTTCTTTATATTAAATAATTAATTACAAGATGTATCTTTAGCTAAATTATCATCTAAAAATGAAGTTATAATTGTTTCTAATGATTACTCTTATTTCAATCTTTATTATATAAAATCTGTAATATGTTCATTTGAGTATTATTCCCAAACTCCGTCACATCCCATTATTAAGAATTTATCATCTTTTTATAAATTCTAATTTTATTTATTATACAAATTTCTTAATTTCTGGGGCGGCAGTTATAATTTATTTTTGTGGTGTCAAATTTCTATCTTACTTATATTCTAAATCACCCAATGCTCTAGAAAGATTCAAATTTCCATTAATTCTACCATCCACCACTTATAAATATATAATTTTTATAATTTTTGTAATTGTAATAATTTATTGTTTTATATAATTTTAGAAAAAGAAATTTAGAATTAGTTTAATTATCAAAAAGTTATTTTATCATATTAATTTATTAATTCTTTTTAATTTCAAAATATTATAATTTTTTTTAAAATTTTTAACAAAAAAAGATATGGATGTTATGGTTAAATTGAGCAAACTTTATTTATAAATTAAGTTTAAAGTTTGTAAATTGATAATCACTGTTGCAAAAATAAAAGATCATCAATTTTTGGAATCCACTAACTTAACGAATTATTCTAATTAGAAAATTTGACCCTACAGACTCAAGCCCTAATTTTACAAATCATTTTTAAAAATTAAACATCGTTAATAAAGCATTTTTAACTAATTTGTTAGAATTTTATATTTTATTCGATTTCAACCACAAATAAAAAAATTTAAAATTTGCTCAATTTAACCAAAACATCCATATAAAATTATTAAAGACATAATAATTTTAGAGAATATTAATTAAATACATATTATTTCTTATAAAAAAAGAAAATAATTAAATTTTACCGTAACCTCCTGCCTCTAAAACTCTTTTATTTTCTTCAGGCATTTCTGGTTTATGATCAATAGACAAAGGGACTGTTTCCTAAAAAATATCAAATATCAATACATTATTTCTTTTTAAAACACTTCTGCTATCTCCACTGTTTGCACAAATAATTTATGTTTTTGTAATAATACATACATTTGCTGTGCAACCAGCACAACTTTCACCACCATCATTATTTTTTAATTACATTAGTTCTTTTTATCCTTCTTTAGTTTCTAATAATTCATCCATTTCTAAAAATGTCTAATATAGAGCTTTTTCATAATCTTAACTAATAAAACATTCATTTTTTAATAAACTTGGAATAAAATGCTTTTTCACAAATAATGCAACTTCAGCCCCACCATGACCATCAAAAACACCAAATATTGATACGTCATTTGAAATATTTGTCTAAGCAATATGGCTATCTTCCATTTTTGTACGCCAGCCTTATATCAATAGAAAAAAACCTTGCATCCCAGATGCTATCCATTTTAATGAGTTTGATTCTCCTTTATCTATTGTTTTCTCAGTTTTTGGACTAGAAAGATATATACCCATTTTAGAAATATGAATTTATTAATTAAGTAATTTTATTTTAATTATGCTATAATTTAAATCTAATATTTTATTGATTTTATAATTCAAAAATTATAAAATTTTATTAAACAAAGCCACATAATATTTTGTAGATTATAGTCAAAAATA
>Ga0228633_1000394_pt1 | contig 12384 bp, 13 predicted proteins | sample 41DmetaG_FD_182703 | JGI IMG/M metagenome (GOLD analysis project Ga0228633, IMG submission 182703) | Seawater microbial communities from Monterey Bay, California, United States - 41D | ecosystem: Environmental > Aquatic > Marine > Coastal | place: USA: California | collected 2016-11-13
ATCTTATTGATTAAAATAAGGAATTACCATTTTCACCCATTCGGCATACATTTCCCCACTGGGATGCAAGTCATCCACAGCTACATAAGCTGGATTAGTAAGAGCTTCACGTGAAATAGAGGTAATATCAAAAAAAGCAATGTTAAGGTTAGCACATATCCTTTTAATGGAGCTGTTGTAGGTGTTTATTTCCGCTGCAATGCGATCGCGATCTTGATCTTTAGCAAAGGGCATTGCACCCCAGTCTGGAATAGATAAAACAAAAACACGACTTGCACCGAGATTGGAAAAGGCAACAGCATGGTTTAATAATTTGATAAAATCGGGCTCAAAGCTTTCAACACTTCTACCGCGATATTGATTGTTTACGCCTATTAGCAAGGATACATAGTCGTATTTTACTGTAATATTTGCGGCATTTATAGCTGTAAGCAATTCATCTGCAGTCCAACCTGTCCTTGCAATAATTTCTGCTGGCTCAAATGTAATTTCTTCTCTATTGAGTGTTTTAACAAGTTGATTGGGCCAGCGTAGGCTATCGGCAACACTCTGGCCTATGGTATAACTGTCACCCAAAGCTAAGTAGGTCTTTAGTGAATTTGAAGTGTTTTCATCATTGGTTAAGCTATTGGGTTTTTCATCTTTTACATGACAAGACAAGAATCCAATAACCATTACAAAAGAAAAGACTCGTAAGTATAATTTCATTGTTACAAGATAAAGAATGTTTTATTAGCTGAACTTAAAAATATAGTTACGCATTCTACCTTTCAATAAAATAACTTGCCCCAACAAGTTGGGTATATGCTTTTTTATTGCATTGCGAAAGGTTTGAAAAGCCTGCAACAGGTTTATTCCCAAAACTATGAGAAGTATTACTTTTGTAGTAGATGCTAAAACGTATTTTTCCTTTTCTTTCTTGGATTCCTTCCTATAAAAAGGAGTATATCGGTGGTGATTTAACTGCAGGAATTACTTTGGGGATTATGCTCATACCACAGAGTATGGCATATGCCATGATTGCCGGATTACCCCCTGTTTATGGTTTATATGCAGCCTTGATGCCCCAATTGGTCTATGCGTTTATGGGTACTTCGCGTCATCTTAGTGTCGGTCCCGTTGCAATGGACTCTCTACTAGTAGCTGCAGGATTAGGCGCCTTAAATATTGCTGGGATATCGGATTATATTGCTATGGCCATTGTACTAACGTTTTTTATGGGAATCCTTCAGTTGGCACTTGGCATATTAAAAATGGGGTTTTTAGTCAATTTTTTATCTACGCCCGTTATCAGTGGATTTACCTCAGCTGCTGCTCTTATAATTGGCCTTAACCAATTGAGTAATTTACTTGGAGCTAATATTGAACAAGCCAGTAAACTTCACAAATTGACTGGAAATATTTTAAGTGGCTTAGGTCAAACACATCTATACACCCTTTTAATGGGGGGTGGTGCGCTTCTTTTAATTTTTGTTTTTCAAAAAATAAATAAAAAAATTCCAGCGGCCTTAATAGTGGTGATCCTTAGTATTGTTGTTGTGTATTTATTTAGGCTAGACTCCAAAGGTGTAGCCATTGTAGCTGCCATTCCAAAGGGATTACCCGCGTTTGAAATTCCTCAAATCTCCTTAACAAACTTACAAAAGCTTTTTCCTATTGCGATAACCCTTGCATTGGTTGCATTTATGGAGACCATGTCGGTAGTGAAGGCCATGGCCAATAAACACCAATACGAAATATCGCCAAACCAAGAGTTGTTGGCATTGGGCACTTCAAATATCATCGGTGCTTTTTTTGCATCATACCCTGCTACAGGAAGCTTTACTAGAACAGCCCTAAACGACTTAAACGGCTCAAAAACAGGATTTACAGGGCTAATAAGCACCTTGATTATTGGCAGTACGCTACTGTTTTTTACACCGCTTTTTTACTATCTCCCAGACACGGTTTTGGCAGCTGTAATCTTAGTCGCAGTAGGTGGGCTTTTTGATGTGCGTTATCCCATCCGTCTATACAACACCAAAAAAGACGAGTTTTATCTGCTACTGATTACTTTTTTATTAACCCTTTTTGTGGGGATTATACAAGGGATCTTGTTCGGATCACTGTTAGCACTACTGCTTTTGGTCCATCGAACTGCCAAGCCCCATATTGCAGAACTTGGAAAAATTAAAGGGACTTCCTATTTCAAAAACAAACAACGCTTTATACATGAAGTGGAGCAACATACTGATGTGCTTGTGATTCGTTTTGATGACCAGTTATATTTTGGCAACAAAGACTACTTTAAAAGTGAAGTGCTTAACATCATTGCAGCACAAAGTCAACAACCCAAATCCCTTATACTTAAGGCAGAACCCATCAGCTATATTGATAGTAGCGCACTTATGATGTTAGAACAACTCGTAGAATCGCTTCAACAAAAGGGAATCCAAGTGCTGATCTCAGAACTTATAGGCCCAACGCGAGATATTATCATGAAATCCAATATTTTTAACCTTATTGGGAAAACACATTTTTTTGTGGAAACAGCTGATGCATATGCATTTGCAACAGGGCAAAAAGAAAAAAATGCGTTACAAGAAAAAATAGCTTTGCAAACACAAAACAAATCTTGAAGCAATAGCCGTAAAGACTAGAAATTTGTAATTTTAACCCTAAATCATGTACTTATGAAGGTAGAACAGTTATATACCGGATGTTTATCTCAAGGCGCGTATTATATTGAGTGCAATGGTGAAGTGGCAATCATTGATCCACTTCGTGAAACCACTCCTTATATCGACCGAGCTACTCGAGATAATGCGACAATTAAATATGTTTTTGAAACGCACTTTCACGCCGATTTTGTAAGCGGACACCTTACCTTATCTAAAAAAACAGCTGCTCCGATCATTTTTGGCCCAAATGCAAATCCATCCTTTGATGCAATAATAGCTACCGATGGGCAAGTTTTTCCGCTAGGAAACTCTCGTATTGTGGTATTGCATACGCCAGGTCATACCATGGAAAGCACCACCTACCTACTTCAAGATGAAAACGGAAAAGACCAAGCCATTTTTACAGGTGATACACTCTTTTTGGGAGATGTTGGACGTCCCGATTTGGCGCAAAAAGGCAAAGATATTACCCAAGAAGATTTGGCAGGCATTTTATTTGATAGCCTCCGCGAAAAAATCATGCCCCTAGCTGACAATGTTATTGTTTATCCTGCGCATGGAGCTGGGTCGGCCTGCGGAAAAAACATGATGAAAGAAACGGTTGACACCTTGGGCAATCAGAAAAAAATGAATTACGCTCTACGTGCTGACATGACAAAGGAAACGTTTATAAAAGAAGTTACAGATGGCCTGCTGCCTCCTCCAGAATACTTCCCTTTAAATGTTAAAATGAACAAAGAAGGCTACGCTGATTTAGAAGACGTTTTAAATCAAGGGATACACGCCTTATCTGCTGACGCCTTTGAGCTAGCAGCAAACGAAACTAATGCGGTCGTATTGGACGTTAGACACCAAAGTGCGTTTGTTGCAGGGCATGTGCCACGCGCCATTTTTATTGGCCTAGACGGTGGGTTTGCACCATGGGTAGGTACCTTAATTGCAGACGTAAAACAACCTATATTGTTGATTTCCAGTCCCGATAGAGTGGAAGAAGCCATCACCCGATTGTCACGAGTAGGCTTTGACAACACCATAGGGTACTTAAAAGGAGGCTTTGATACTTGGCGTACAGCGGGTAAAGAAGTGGATACACTAACATCAATCCCTGCTACTGCACTAAAAGCTGCATTGGTCGATAATGTGCCTGTTTTTGATGTTCGAAAAGCATCTGAATATGCTTCCGAGCATATTCCTGCTGCAGAAAACACCCCACTTAGCTTTTTAAATCAGCATCTTGCAACCTTCCCTGCCAAAGAAAACTTCTATATTCACTGTGCTGGCGGTTATCGCTCTGTGATTGCTGCTTCTATTCTTAAAAATCGAGGCATTCACAACATCATCGATGTTGCGGGAGGCTTTAAAGCTATCAAAGAAGCTGAAATTCCTGTGTCAGACTATGTCTGTCCTTCAAAACTATAAATCCGTTGGAATACCGGGACTATATAAAAGGAGATACGCAAGTTTCTACAATTGGACTGGGGGCTTGGCAACTGGGCGTTGATGCCGGATGGACGACGCTTTCAGAAAAAGAGGCAATACGTTTAGTGCATAAAGCGCTGGATTTGGGGGTCAACTTTTTTGATACCGCCCCAGTATATGGAAAGGGTACTAGCGAGATAAGACTCGGAAAGGCTTTTGTGGGCAAAGACAGGTCTAAACTTGTTATTAACTCCAAGTTTGGACGTCTTGCAGACGGCCGTGTGGACTTTGATGCAAAACACATTACCGCCACCGTTGAAGGAAGCCTAAAGCGATTGGGTATTGATTATCTAGACTCGGTTATCATACACAGCCCGCCTTTTGCGTTTTTAGATGGTCGTAATCAGGAACATTATGCTATTCTGGACCGCCTAAAAGAAGTAGGTAAAATTAAAGCGTATGGTGCCTCTATAGATTCCGTCAACGAAATTGAAATGTTGCTCAAAACCACCAATGCTACCATAATTCATGCTTTTTTTAATGTATTCCATCAAGATGCCTTGGATGCAGCAGAACGTATAGTAGAGAAAAACGCGACTGTGGTGGCTAAAATTCCTCTCGACTCGGGATGGCTTACTGGAAAATACACCAAGGACAGTGTTTTTACAGGAGTTAGAAATCGTTGGTCTAAAGCCGAAATCGCAACCCGAGCGCAGTTGGTAGACCGCTTTCGATCGCTAGTAGGCACAGACCGAAATTTGGCGCAAACAGCTTTGGCATTTTGCTTGGGAAATAGATTGATCGCCTCTGTGATTCCTGGTTGTGTTTCGGAACAACAACTTATTTCGAATATAGAGAGTGCTTCCAAACCGCTTTCAAACGAAATGATAAAGCAGTTACACGCGTTTTATAAAGAAGAAATTAAGCCGCTAAGGCTGCCCTGGTAGTAGCAGTGCATACTTTTTACAAAAAATACAATACATTTTCTAATACAAACTTTTTGGCAGTTGGCGTGTCTAACTATATTATGGTAAGATCTTTTAGCACTCTCGTACTGGTATCCCTTCTTATTTTGTCTTGCACCAAACAAGAAAGCCCTGAAACAACAATTATTGAAGAGACGCCTCCCCCAAACATCCTCTTTGTAATTGCGGACGACATGGGCAAAGATGCTACGCCAAACTACTCGGAAGGACAAGAAAAGCCACAAATGCCAACGCTTGAAATGTTGGCTAGTAGCGGTATCACATTTGACAATGTGTGGGCTTATCCGGTATGTTCACCCACGAGAGCATCTATACTAACGGGAAAACTTGGCTACCATACTGGGGTCTTGGAAGTAGAGCAAGATATTTCGTTAAGCGAAGAAAGCTTACACGATTTTGTTAAAAACCAATCAAAAGGCGCTTATGACACGGCATTGATTGGAAAATGGCATTTGTCGAACAACCTAGCTGACCCTAATAGCATGGGCATAGACTACTTCTCTGGCATTTTGGGAGGTGGTGTAAGCTCCTACACTGATTGGAAGGAAGTTACCAATGGTGTAAGAACAAATAGTACTACCTACACCACCACAGCATTTTCCGATGCAGCAATTGATTGGATTAGCAGTCGTGAAAAACCATGGTTTTTGTGGTTGGCTTATAACGCCCCGCACACACCCTTTCACCTTGCGCCTGCCGGCTTGCATAAACAAGGAAGCTTGCCTTCAGATGATGCCAGTATAGCCGCAAACCCCTTGCCTTATTATTTTTCTGCCATTGAAGCATTGGATCAAGAGCTTGGGCGGGTAATTGCAGCCATTCCAGATGGTCTAGAAAACACCCTTGTCATTTTTATAGGTGACAACGGGACGCCTAGTAAAGTTATTCAAACGCCTTATCGCCTCCGCAGAGCAAAAGGGAGTATCCATCAAGGGGGGATTAACGTTCCTTTGATAATTGCCGGGGCTGGAGTGAGCAGAAAAGGAATACGTGAAGCAGCGCTCATACAGTCTACCGATCTTTTTACCACCATAGCCCAAATGGCGGGTAGTGAAATAACAGAAAAGCACAATAGCAAAAGTTTCTATTCGATGCTTAGGGAAGCCAATGCTCCTAAAAGGACATATGCATATGCAGAAAAATCACTTAATGGTGCTGTGAGTTATGCCGTTAGAAATGACCAATATAAGCTCATTATAGAAGCTGATGGAACGGAACTGCTTTATAACTTAAGCAACGATGCTTATGAGAATACCAACTTGCTTAATAATCCTTCAGAAGCTGTGGAGAGCATCAAAAATACGCTACTTGAAGAGGCCACAAGGGTGCGCAATTAAAAATCTTTCACTTAAGAGGATAGAGTTCTTGGACTAAAAGAAGAGGGCAAAGCATAAATGTGTTAACTTTAGAAACTAATCAAGCAAAACACAATGAAAAAAATTATTTTATTTACAACCATACTTTTACATGGGCTTACTTTTGCTAACGCTTCTACTTTTGATTATATATATCTAGAAAATGGAGATTTAGTTCAAGGTCATATCGTAAAAATCGGCAGCAACCGCATTAAAATCAAAATTGACGAAAAAAATCATTCAATCAGTCACAGGGATATATTGGGTGTTGTTTTTGGTCAAGAGCCAACAGCAGAAGAAAAATACAAGCTTGGAAAGCTAGACGGTAAAAGGTTTGCTAAAAATAAAACTGGAAATTTACTTTTTGGAACTGTTTCTTTAATTACGGGTGGTCTTCCAATTTTACTAATATATGCTACTTCAAAACAAAGCCCTCACAGCGATGGAATAACCGAAAAAAATAAATTAATTATTGATGATGAGCATTATTTGAAGGGGTACAAGCGAGGTGCTAAATCAACGTCTACATGGGAAGCCGTTAAAGGTGGATTAATTGGTGCGGGAGCTTTATTTTTAGTAGCAGTATATGGAATGTCACAGGTGCCATAGCGGCAAGAGTAACTAACGTAAAGAATTAGATATGCCCATGATTTGATTCCCTAAATTAGTAACGCTTCAATAAATTCTTTGCCTAGTACGCTAAACATGTGTTGTAGTGGTTATTATCTACTTCGCTTATTATTGAGAAAAGCCGCACACACATTTGATTACCAATCAAACTTTTCAGTTAAATTAGGGTCTAAATGATTAAACAATTAAATGAAACGCATTTTAAACTTATTCTTTCTGGTATGCGTATTGTCATGTAGTAAAAATGAAGATTCGCAAGAACAGAATACCACGGACTGTTCTGGAGATTATTCTACTGCTGGGATTTTAGTCGATATTAATGAAGAAATCTATAACGATGATACGTCAGTGAATACGTACAGCAAATATTCATGGACTTCTGATGGTGATGATATAATTTTAAGTGGAAACGGGATTCCTAATCATGAGGTGGGAACCTTCCCAAACTCCAACAATCCAAATACCATCACAGAGCAAAATGTAAATAAGCGATTTACGCTTTGTCCTGAAATAATTTCGGAAAGTGGATTGGAGGTTGTGGGTTCTGCTTTGGCAATTGCCTATGCTTTAAATAGTGTCAAATTTGATCCTGCAACAGCGGGGAGATGTAATGATGCTGGGGAATGTAGTTTAGCTCAAGGACAGGGAAGCTGGAATATTGAAGCCTTAGGACATGATACATTTGACTTTGGCGATGACATGAACCATGCGCATGTTCAGCCCAATGGTGCGTATCATTATCACGGAATGCCAGAACTATTGGTAGATTTTCTTGGGGATAATCAAGGCATGACATTGGTTGGATGGGCGTCGGATGGGTTTCCAGTATATGCAAGATATGGGTATTCAGATGCAACTAATGCTAACAGCGGAATTAAGTCATTAACCCCTAGCTACAGGCTAAAATCTGAGCCTGATGCGAATCGTCCTGCGCTTTTAACTGCGCTCATAGGTGGGCCTGGTCAAGGAACAACCAATCCAAATACACCCATTTCGATGGGTGCTTTTACGCAAGATTATGAATATGTGGAAGGCCTTGGAGATTTGGATCAATGTAATGGACGCTTTGGAGTAACGCCAGAATTTCCTGAAGGTATTTACTACTATGTCGTTACAGATGATTTCCCTTTTTTCACAAGGTGCCTCAAAGGAGATTTTTAAAATTAAAGCTGCTATACTATAAAAGTGTTAGCTGAATTTGTGTCAGAAAGCAAGAAGATATGCCTATGGTTTAGTCTCCAAGGATAAGTGATATAACTATTGCAGCAGTTAGTATTAAAATAATAGCAGCAACAATAATTTTAGCCTGCTTTTTACCTTTCGGTGTTCCATCATCATCGTTAAATCCTCCTGCATTTAAAGGGCCGGTTTGTAACATATTCAAATATACTAATTAGAAGAATTAAAAGAAGTGCATATGCCATTTGTGTCTACACTAAAAGGCAACTCTTTAATCATTTAAGATATTTTCCTGACCTACCATTCTCCCCTTTAATATAATCTTCATAATTTTTGGGTGGTTTTGGTTTAAACCCAAGCTTTTTTAAAAGTATACCTATTAAAATACAAAGTGAAATTGCCCCAACTACATATAATATTGTTCCCATCAATAAAGGGTTTATAAAACTTTTTTCATTTTTTAAATTTAATGATTAGCGCGTAAAGCAAAATAATAATTGATGCTATTAGAATGAATATTGAACCTCTCATAAATCAAACTTACTAAAAACCTACTTAAGAGGTTTAGAAGTAGCAGAACTAAAAGAAGAAGATATGCCTATGGTTTAGTTATTTTACTTTAACTAAAACAACGTACTTAGAGATCTCTTTAATCTGCTCTGTAAGAGGCAGAGATTGTAATTTAGTGCTTGAAGGCAGATCAATACTTTTAGGAAGTACATCGATGAGGTTTAATACATAACTCGATTTAATTGTATAACCAACATTATCTGCAACTTCCTTTCTCAAACCTGCAGAATTAATCCCAATGAAATTCCCCCTATCATCAAATAATGGACCTCCACTATTCCCTGCCTGAATGGGTGCTGATATTTGATATGAGGTAACATCTCCATCAAACCCTGATTTAGAACTAATAATGCCATCAGTAATTTTAATCTCTTTACCCATTAAGGATAATGCCATTGGATAACCATAGGCATAAACTTTCGTCCCTACGTCAGAGGAACGTGTTTTAAAATTGTATGGTAAGTTATCAAGACCATCAAAGTTCATATCAAATATTTTGATAATCGCTAAGTCGTTTACCTTATCGGATTGTACAATCTCAGCATTAAACTTTTGTACCTCTCCATCAACAATAAACTCTACTTCAATATCATCGGTGTCCTCAATTACGTGATGGTTTGTTACAATATATCCTGATTTAGATATAATAATTCCTGAACCATTTCCTGCCCATTCACTAGACTTAAGTCCACTGATTTTAGTCCCTGTGTTTGTGTTAGCAGGGTACATTTTGACATAACTAACTTCAGCTATATTATTAATTGGTATTGATAATAGACCATTGTTTTCTATTCTAGCAAATGAATTACTTTCGGATTTGTCATTCATATAATATGTGATTGAGTAAACTTCAGATGTTGCAGTGAAGTTAAAAACTACTTTGACCTCCCCAACCTTCCAATGGGGGTAATTAGAATCAATTACAATACCTTTAAATAATTTATCATATTTTTTAATACCGATAGTGAACGTTCCGTCACCTGATTTATATATACCCTCTAGAGGGTGTAAACTTTTTGTATCATAATATTCAGTCAATGAACTCTCTGTTTCATTAGTTAATTCGGTGTCTTTTATACCCCCCTTCAATCCGTTTGAATTAAACTCTCTCACTTTCCCATTGTCTAATAAAACAAAATAAAGATCAAGCGCTCCAAATGTACCATTCCTTCCCCCAGAATGTGTGGGTTCAATATATTCGTTTACTATTTTATAAGAATCTGCTTGAACTGAATTAGCAAACTTTTGAATTTTCTTATTTAATTCTCTTTTCTTTTTTGGAACCCAGGATGTCCCAACAGAAAACAAACCTGAACTTATTGAAACTCGATATTCCCCTTCTCCAATATATTTTGGATCTCCATTTTGCCCAAAACATAGAATAGGAACAAATAGTAATAGAAGTAATTTTCTCACATTTCAAATCTACAAAATCTACAAGACTAAGTACATTCAGAAAAGTCCTACACTTTGGTTGAAAAAACGATGCCATTGTTAAGAAGTAACTGTTGCATATGTGCCATTTAACCTTGTAACTTTGGTGGGTAGTGGGATATCCGATTTACGACAAACATCCAATAAACGTATATCTGCATTCGGTATCCCATTCGTATTACGTCTACTATTCAACTGATGTCATCATATGTATATATGTTTATGTAACATAGTTTAACGTTCTTGTACGGATCTTGTATACGGGATAAAACTGTACTGTTAAACGCACTATTATCATTAATAGACTGTTATATGTATAGATGTTTAAAGAACATATTATATGCCGTTTAACAGTGAATCAGCAAGAGAAGCAGGACAAAGGTCTCGCAGAGGTAAAGCAAAGGTGTCAAGTGAGATACGAGATAAACTTAGCAACCTAACAGACTCTTTAATAGAATCCATAGACATTACAACACTAAGCATCTCAGATCGTATAGCATTACTACGTATTCTAGTAGGATATACAGTACCTAAGATAGCGTCTGAGAAGCAAGTTGTAGAAAAAGAAGAAATGTCCTTTCAAGTAGAGATTATTGACAAATTGGAACAATTGTAGTAGTTTTAAACAAAACAATAAATTGAACGATTTAATAAATAAGTTGAGGGTATTTTCAAATGAAAGGGACTGGGATCAATTCCATAGTCCGAAGAATCTGATAATGGCTTTGACTAGTGAAGTAGGTGAGTTATCTGATATTTTTCAATGGCTCTCGGAAGAACAGTCTAAAATCGAAAATATAGACTCAAAGAGTCTTGAAAAAACAAAAGAGGAAATCGCTGATGTTTTCCTTTACATTTTAAGAATTGCGGATAAATTAAATATTGACCTAGAGAAAGAGGCGGTAAAAAAAATCCGAATTAATGCAGAAAAGTACCCTATTGAACTTTCAAAAGGGAACTCAGTTAAATACAATCGTAGAAATGAGTAATATAATATTGCAACCATCATCAAACAAGGATGCAAGAGAACATTATGTTGATACAATTCAAAATCCTGTTAAGTTAAACTCAATTGAACAGTTTTTGGACTCTTCTGAAAAACAGATCTTAAATGATATTTATTCCAACGGAGAGTGTTTGATATGGGGTGTGACGCCTGGAGGGAGCAACATTACTAAGTGGAATAGAATAAGAGAAGGTGATGTAACTTTATTTTCAAAATCAGGAGGGATTTATGCGTCAGCAGTAACAACTTTTAAGACCCACAATAAAGAATTAGCCGCACACTTATGCAATTATAACAATAAGGGACAAACTTGGGAATATGTTTATTTTTTAGATGAAGTAAGATCTCACGCAATCCCTTACAGAGATTTTAACAATGCTGTGGGGTATAAAGAAAATTACATAATACAAGGATTTGGAGTTCTCGATTCTGTTAAAAGTAAACTAGTGTTTGATGAGTTTGGATTAGAAAGTTCAACATACATTGCTCCAATTGATGATAAAGAATATGATGACATTGCAATGTCTATTCCAGAAACAGAACAATTATTTATTTCTAAAAGACGGTTAGAACAAGGTTTTTTGAGGAAAAGACTATTTGGGAACAAAACTGACTCTACTTGTAGTTGTTGCAATAAATCTTATCCAATTTCAATGTTGTGGTGTTCCCATATCAAAAAGAGATCAAAGTGTAATGATGATGAGAAGAGAGATTATAATGTAGTACTTCCGATGTGTAGATTTGGTTGTGATGAATTATTTGAAAAGGGATTTATTGGGGTTGATGAAAGTGGAGTTATTATTGAAATCAAAAAAACCACAAATGAAAATGTTAAGGATTATACCTCTTCAATAATTGGAAATAAATGCACTGGCTTTAATAACAAAAACTCTAAATATTTTGAATGGCACAGGGAGTTTCATAAATAACTGCCAAATAACTGCCAATTATTTAATTACATTTGAAGTAAGTTCTGCGTAAAGAAAAAACCCCTCTCAATAGAGAAGGGTTTGAAAATTAATGTGTGATGTAGCGGTTACTACCTGCTCCCCCTGTTATTCAAAGTTGCAACACAATTTCTTCTTTTAACGATCCACTCGTCTTGGACGATATCCATTTCTCCTTACCGAATAATACTTAAGTAA
>Ga0228633_1000395_pt1 | contig 12359 bp, 8 predicted proteins | sample 41DmetaG_FD_182703 | JGI IMG/M metagenome (GOLD analysis project Ga0228633, IMG submission 182703) | Seawater microbial communities from Monterey Bay, California, United States - 41D | ecosystem: Environmental > Aquatic > Marine > Coastal | place: USA: California | collected 2016-11-13
AAATAAGAAAAATTATAATAAGAAAAATTAAATCAAGAAGAATAAGAAAAATTGGAAAAATAAAAAAAAGAATAACTTGAAAAAGAATTATAAGAAAAATTAGAATTAGAAAAAGAATAATAAGAAAAATTAGAATAAGAAAAATTAGAAAAAGAATAAAAATATATTAAGGAAAAAGAAATGAAAGAATAATTATAAAAAGAATAAAATATATAGAAAGAATTGCAATTTTTGAAAGAATAAGATATATATGATAAAGAATAAAAAGATTAGTAATTGAAGAAAAAATAACATTAAGAATTATAAGAAAAATAATAATATGAAAAATCTTAGATAGATTAAAAATAAGAAAAAGAATAAAATGAATTATTATCATAAGATAAAGAATTAAAGGATAAACAAGAATAAGAATTAACAGAAAAATTATTGAAAGAAAAATAACAATTATTATTGAAAGATAAAAAAGATTCTTAAGAAAATTTATTGAAAGAATAAAAAAAATAATATGAATAAAAGCTTTTATAAGAATAATAAGAATAAGAAATATTATAATAATAATTGAAGGAATAATAAGATTAGTAATAATATTAAAAATCATTATAATAAGAATAATAAAAATACTAATCCCCATAAAAATAATAACCTGCATCTGAAAAAAATGAAATGATTAAATCTGTAAGTAATGTTTCTCTAAATATGGACTCAAAACATGAGCATTTATCAAAATAACTATCTGAGATAAAGGATCAAATATAATCATAATTATAATAGAACACATTATATTAAGAATCCGATTCTGATATAGAAATGGACATAAATTAATCAGATTAAATATTTAATTAATCATAATCAATAGATGAATTTAGTTCAAATAATTATGATTCAAATGTATAATTGATAGAATAAGACTAATTATAATATTTAAATTATCAAATAATGAATTTAACATCATCAGAAAATGATGATTCATCAGATTCATCAGAAGGTAAAAAGATCTAATAAAATCAAATTATAATAGATTAAAATAATAAGTTTATTAATTCTGTATAATAAAATAAATAAAATAATGTTAGTCTAAGTAGTAGTAGTATATAATTATCATACTAACCTAATAGTAATTGTTAAGATGAATAATTGTAGGATTAAGATTTGAATTAATTTGTCACATTTAAAAAAAATGATAATAATAATTAAAGTTTTGATGTGTATAATCAAATTGAAAATCAAAATAATCAAGAAGAGAGTCCCTTATTTCAAAATTAGATAAAATTCAATTAAAATCAATAATTTTTTACTTTTAGTCAAAAAGATTAATAAGATTAATCATAATACGAAAATAATAAGATATAAGATTAATCAATTTAAGAATAATAAAAATAATTAAAAACTCCGAGTATAATTGAAAGTTCTTAAGAGAAATAAACTCAAGAAATAGCAGATTTGAATTTAAGGTTTTTTATCAATTTATAAAAATTAATTAATGAAATTAATTTATAAACATAAATTTATTTATAATTATTTTAAATAATATTTATTTTGAATATAATTTTAAATTATTTTAGTTAAGCATTAAAAGAAGCCTCACATTAGTAAGATATAAAGTCATCTAAAATCAAAGAATAAGCATCAAATATAAAAAGATAATCACAAGATTTTACGTAAAAGCTTCTTTTATTAAAAAGTAATTTCAATAAATTCAATGAGAAAAAAGAAATAACATCAAATACAGAGACTAAATCTTAATAATAATCTTAATAAAAATCTTAAGACATATAAATTGGATAATTTTAACTATAAGATAAGAAAGATAATCAGTAAATATAAAAATGAAATTAATATATAAATATAATTTTATTAAATTAGTATTCCAATATTATTTACATAATAGATAATTGCTATTATTTTTTATAAATCAATTGATATCAAAAAATCTATAATTTTTATATTCAATATAGCTTAAAATAATATTTTTAAATTATAAAATATTAGATTTTATAAAATAAAGATTATCTCTTTTTATAATAAAGCTCAATATGCATAATTAACATAAGGACTAAATTTTGAATCAATTTTAAATAGTTTGCAATATATCATCAGTATTTGGATCAGCATTTATAATTATTTTATTTTTAACAATAAAAAAATTATAGTTTTTTGCATTGAAAATAGTTTTTTTTATATCAGTTTCAGATTTATTGTTAGCACTTAACATGTTAATGGTTTCGAATACTAATGTATTTTTTATATTTAAAGTCAATGGACAATTAAGAAACTATTTGTTAAGTATAAAGTTTTATCTAATCTTGGGCAGGATTATCATCTATATTTTGGACTAATACTATGATTTATTCATTAAAATACTCCATAATAGACTAAAAAGTAGATTTAAAAAAAAAACTACCTTATATGCTTTATTTAAATTTTGTTACAACATTTTTATTTTCATCAATGTAATTTTTTATTTTTAATAATATTTAATAAGACCTTGCTTTTTTAAATAATACGGAATAGAGAATATGAATGACTGTTGGATAAATAAATAAAAAAGATATCCTCAAGATTAAATAGCATTAATGATTATTTTGTACTATTTACCTTTATTGATAAATGTTATATATGCTTTAATTACATTTTATGAATTAAATTAATTTTTGTAAGGAACTCAAAATCATAAAGTTTTAAAGTTTGTACATGGATTTTTTTATTATCCATTATTCATGTCTTTTTAATTTATTTTTGCAGTCATAGACAATATAATTATTGATGATGATAAGTAAATATATATATTAATTTTATACAGTGATCATGATTTTGTCCTACGATATTTCCACGTTTTTTTTTCTTATACTTAAGGATTTTCTAATGCTTTAATTTTTGGACTTACAAACCAACATATAAAAAAATAAATTAAATATTTTTTTTATGAATTGCTACACTTTCGCAAAAGATAAAAATGTTCAAATATTACCTAATCTTAACTTCAAATAGATTTTTTTTGAAATATTTATTTTTATATAATTTTCAAATTATAATATTTATTTAAAGATTTTAAAATTATGATTAAAATAGTATAAATCATATAACTAATTATTCAAAAATAAATTTAAAAATGAACAAGTATGAAATACTTGGTATAAGTGGAGAAGGGGCTTATGGAGTTGTGTTAAAATGCAAAAATAAAGAAAATTCAGAAATTGGTATATTTGATTTAATTAGTCGCTATTAAAAAATTTAAAGATACAGATGAAGATGAAATTATTAGAAAAAATACATAAAGAGAAGTTAAAATGTTGCGAACTTTGCGTCATTAAAATATTGGTAATTTATTATATATAAAAAGTCGAATTGAAAGAAGCTTTTAAAAGAAAATAAAGGGTTTATCTTGTTTTTGAATATATGGAAAAAAATTTACTTGAAATACTCGAAGCGCAACCCACAGGGCTTGATCCTGATTTTACAAAGAAAATAATATTTCAATTAGTAAAAGCAATAGATTATTGTCATAGTTATGATGTAGTTCATAGAGACATAAAACCTGAAAATCTATTAATAAATAAAGAAAATTTCTTAAAAATATGTGACTTTGGGTTTGCAAGAGTATTACCAAAAACTGAAAACGAGTCTATAACAGACTATGTGGCTACAAGATGGTATAGAAGTCCAGAATTATTATTATCTTATCCTTTTTATGGAAAACCTGTAGATATGTGGGCTATTGCATGTATATTAGGAGAATTAACCGATGGATAACCTTTATTCCCAGGAGACAATGAAATTGATTAAGTTTTTTAAATATAAAAAATGCTCGGGCCTTTACCTTCAAATTAATAAGAGTTATTTTTAAAAAATCCAAGATTTGTAGGTAAGTATTGTTTATTTTAGGAACAAAATGGCCAAATATTGGAAAACCAGAAACTTTAGAGAGACGATATTTGGGAAAAATATCAAAAAAAGCTTTATCATTCATGAAAGCTTTATTAAAATTAGACCCAAATGAAAGATTTACAAGTAAAGAAGCATTAAATCATCCATATTTTGAAGGTTTAAGAGAATAAGATTTACCTTAGTCTGCAAGAAGAAATTAAAAATTATAATAATCTTAAATTAAAGAGAGTCCATAAAATTTTATTGATGAAAACACAAAATCTTTTTCAAAAAAATAGGACGTTCCATAATTTATATAAAATAGTAAATTGCTATAAAATAATGTATATAATTATAGTTTAGCTCCAAATGAAAAGTAAAATAATATTTAATAGTCATAAATTAATCAAAAACACATCATAAATAAGTAATAAAGACGGTACTTAAAAATAATCATAAAAAGAGGATTTTAAAAAAAACATATAAAATAATATGGTAATTTAAAAAAATTAAAGTCTCAAAATAATAAAACAATATAATAGGGTTTTGGTATTAATTAAGGAAAATAAAGTTTAAATTACTAAAAGAATAATTAAAATTAATTAAATTAAACAGGTTTTTATAATAAAATTATAGGTTAAAATTAATTTAATTAAAAAAATTAATAATATGTAAGTAATGAATAAAAAGTTGAAAGATTTAATTATCAATAATAGTAACAATAAAATTAAAATTAATAGTAAAATTAATAGTAAAATTAATAGTAAAATTAATAGTAAAACTAATAATAATAATTACCTCATTTGAAATAAAATGTAAAATAAATATATTTCATAGTCAGATAAGCTGAATAATTTGAATTTAATATATAATTTTAATACAATTAATATAAATACACAAACAATGAATATTAACAATCCAAACTAAAACTAAAATTGTAATAGTAAGAAAACCACTAAAAAAAAAAATTGATTATTATATTTTTCATATCATTTTTTATTTAAAAAGATTTTAATATAAATAAATCTTTTATAATTTTATTTCATTAATTTTTATATAGAAAATTCAAAATATTTCATAATTAAAAGTAAATTTATGAAAAATAAAGAGATTAAAAATATTGATAATATGATGTTAAAAGAAAGATATCCTTCTATTATCAAATTCAAAAATTTAGGAATAACCTTTAAAATATGAAAAAAGAAAGCTCATCCACCATTGGTGTCTATTTTTTTGTAGGGATCTAATGGTAAAATGTTGACCTTATAAAAAACATATATAAATATAATAAAAAATTTTTATAAGAAATTTAAAAAATAAATATCATTTTTATTTAGTAGTATGTATTTAAAATAAAGTAAAATCCATCATTATTAAAAATCTAATTTGATTTTTTTTTCAGTTTAATCCTAATTTAATTTTTAAACATAAATGTCAGAAATAATTTATTGGCAATTCTTCTAAATAGTAAATTTATTTTTAATATCAATTTAAACATTAATATTGATTTATTAAGTTTTATTTTACTATTATTAAAAAGGATTATACTACTTAAAATTTCTTTTTTTTTTCTTAATATAATAAAAATTACACTGGGTTTTTACTATTCAATAATTTATTTTTTACATTATTCTTTTATAATTAAATCTTTAACTCTACACTCTTTATCAACTCTCAACATATTTGTAGCTGGTAATGGAACACTTGTAAAATATTTATGTTATAATGCGTCTTAAGCTGAAATTCTTTTATTAGGGTTCATTTATAACATATTTAAAATCAAATCTAATGCATTGATGTCCACACTAAATTAATAAAAGATTCACTTTTATTTTTGCCTTCTTATTTATTATCGTAATTAATTTATATATTCTTTTTTTGGGTCTATTTATAAAAATTTTGGCTCAAATTCATAATATTTAGGCAAATTTTATTACTTTATTTATTACATAAATACTTCAGGCCATTCTTATAAAGTATTTCCTAAATTTTTATAAATTTTTAGTAACAACTATTCTTCAGTATTTGCCATAAATAATGGATCTCCTAATAATAATTCTAGAAATAGACATCTTATTAATATATTGTATAATAAACCCTATGGACCATATATCTATTTTGTTGTCATATCTTGTTTCTCCTTTTTATTATTATCAATCGTAATAAAAATTAATATAAGTGATTGTAAAAACAGTTTTAAAAATTTGATATTGTAATTCATAATTATTATGTAAAATAAATGTTAATAAAACTAAATTAAAACCTAGCAATAACTCAGGTGCTCTATACCAAAGAGTTACAACTCTATTTGTATGTGTAGTTCTTAAGTTTTCTTTTTTAGCCAATCCGAAATCAGCTAATTTTATTTCTCCTTTGGTGTTGTAAAGAACATTATCACCTAAAATTAGTCTTCAATTGCATATTAGATAAACTTTTAATATCACGGTGTATGATTTATTTAGAATGTAAATAAGCAACTCCACTCAATAGCTGTTGCATAATGCATTTAATCTCAGATGGTTAAAAATGTACCTAAAATAAATTATTTGAATAAAAGTATAATTAAAATTATCACCTGCTTTATTAATCCTTTTAAATCGTGTTACATATACTCTAACACTAAATATGTGGAAAAAATATCAGCATCTAAGATTATTTAATTTAACCATTATTATATACTATACATTATAATTTAATTATGTTTTTATGATTTAATTTTTATAGTGTCTTTATCTCTCTTAAACCACTAACTGGAAACTATTTAAAAGTAAATATGAATATGTTTAAATTTATACTCCTTCGGTTTCCTTTGAAATATTTAAATTTTTAAGAGCAAATTCTTATTTATCAGAAATTCTCTAAGCTTTATATACAACACTTGCTTAAATATTATCTTTTACCCATAAGAGCCCTCTCCTATTATTTATAGATTCTCAAAAACATCAGATAATTTTTGACAGTTCCATTCTTTATAATTTACACGATCAATCTTAGCAATATTAATCATTAATAAATTATTTATTATTTATAAATAAATACATTATATATTATTTTATAAAAATTTAAAAGAATATCTGTCATTTTTTCAAATTTGAATTTTCAAATTTTTATTTTTTTTAAAAGAAAATTTTTATATTTTAATTTCAAAATAAAAATATAATTTTATTTTAAAATTATTATTCATATTTTAAAAATAAATAAAATTAAATTTTTATAACTTTTTTTTATAAAATACTAAAATATTTTATAAATTATATTTTATAAATGAATAAACAGAAGATAAATTCTCAAAAAGAATATATTAAATTATAAAAATGTAAAACATAAAAATAATTAAATAATAATTATGATATGAAAGAAATAAGTAAGAAATTTTCATAAATGATATTATAAGAATAAAAAAAATCAAATTAACAAGATCAAAACTCAAATAGATAGGTAATGCCATTAAAATCTGCATCATTGTGTAAAATATAAAGTCAAGGATAATTGAAATTATTCTAAAATTTAGAATAATAACAAAAATATTTGGTGGAATTTCCAACAATAGTGTAAGCCCTCCCAGCAATAAAAATTAATATACAAGAAAGAAAATCATGTTTTCAAAGATAAGCAGCTAAAGATCATAGTTAAAAATTACAATAAACTTTAAGAAAAACATTATCTAATAAAAATATATCATCATAGTCATATAGACCATAATATGATGAGGATGATAAAGATTAAATAAATTAAATTAGTTTTAATAAAACATTTAGTTATATAGAAGGTACGCCATTGATAAAAATATCAAATTTACCGTTAGTGGTAAATAAAAATAGTATTATTGTGATAAATTTTTGGGGACTAATTGCAACAAAAAATATGAATTTTTTAGATAATAATAAATAGAAAAAATATATAATTAGCGATTTTTTTTAAGAATTTATAAAAATTTTACATAGCAAATTTTAAATTGTTGTTATATTATAAAATCAATTTGAGCTATCAGATATTGTAAGATTTTTAACAAAATAAAAGATAAATTAAATATATGTAAAAAAAAAAAATAATAATCTATTTACTGACTATAATTAAATCTTAAAAGATTTAAAAGATATTTAAATTGATAATATTTTACTTTTTGATACTGTTGATAGTTAAATTGAGAATATTAATAATTAATTTTATATATAAAAAGACAAAAATTGTTTTATTAATAAATTACCAAAAATAAATTTTGAAAATCTAACTATCATTTTATTTTAAAATGAAATATATAAAAATTAATAATAAAATTATCTTAAAAATATTTTAAGAGTTGCAATGAATTTCAATTATAAACACAATAAAAATTTAACTTATATTTAAAATCTAGATTAAATCTTTTAATTTACTCAAAATCATATAAATTAATTAAAAACTACTAAAAATTATTTAAACGACGTTTAATTTATGAAAATTAATAATAAAAATAAAAATAAATTAGAAAAAACTAAATTCAGATAATAATAAATGTATAATGAATTCAAAGACGAAGCAAAATAATTAAATATTCGAATGTTTTTTAGCTTTCTTGGGAATCTTTTTGAAAGAAATAGAAAAATAAATATATGGTAAGAAAATAAAAAACTACTGAAAGTAATAAATGATTAAAATTATGAAGATTACTAGATTATTGAAAATGAGATTGAAAAAGAGCTTTTTTTATGTTTAAAATAAAATACTTTTACATTCATTGAATGCAATAAAAATTGAAATTTTTTTATATTTAACGGTATTTATTAAAATGTATTGTACCATAATCTTATAATCTTATAATCTTATAATCTTATAATATATCTTGTGAAATATTTTTTTTTATAAAAATAATAAAAAAATCATTTTTTCTTTATTATAGATTCAATTTATTTTGTACTAAGCTATGTTGATTCTATTCTAGTATTTCTTTTTTTATTTTTAGCTATTTATATATTTTTTTCAGAATTAATTTAAGATTTGTTGGTTTCAGCAAAAGATACATTCATTCCGTCATTTTTTTTTATTGTTTTTAAAGGTATTACTTCAGATTTTCTTGATCCCAATGGTTTTACATTACTTGTTTTTGGTGTAACTTTCTGATTTTTTTATAAATTCACAGATGTATTTGCTGTTTAATTTGAAGATGTTGTTTTAACATCAACTTCTTTTTTATCTTCCTATTAAGGCGCTATATTAATTTAAGAAGTCTAATGATTAATTTCATTTAGCACACTTTAATCAAAAAATAAATTATCTTTAAATTATTATTTAACTAAGCCCTTTTTCTATTTTATATTATTACTTTTAATTTTAAAAAATATATATTTATAATATATTAATTAAATATGATATTACTTATTCTAGTTTTATTATTTTTTAATTTTGTTATTCATTTTCAATTTATAATAATAGTAATTTATCCTTAAATTTTTAATTATCATCTCTTAAGTCATTATTAACTTTTTTCAAAAACTCATAATTTACAAAGAGCGTTCTTTATTCATAATTTTCTAAACCAGTTTAAAGCTAAAACAATTTTTAAGTCAATTTATAGTTGATTTCTTTAATTCCCTAATATATAGATAAAAAATACTTTATTTTCTTCGAAAAGATAATTTACAGCATTTTATAAGGTTTTTTTTTCTTAATTAATTTTCTGTATTTTTTATGTAAATATCTCAAGATTAATATTTTAAAGCTCTTCATCAGGATCATCTTCGTTTGCTGAAAGTGGTATCTATATTAAAGGATCAGGGATGAAATCAATTTCTAGTTGAGGTCCTATAATTAAGGATTATAGATTAATAAGGAGTATTTCTTATGACCTTATGTTATTTAATGTTATATCGTTCATTATAAATATATTTTATATTTTTTGAAATAAAAACAATAATATTTTTATATCATTCATTATAATTTTAAAAGAAACTTTATGAAAAATACTGATATTTGATTAATGTTTTTAGCATTTAGTTTTGAATCAAGATTCTAATTAAAAAGTTTTGCTTAAATTATACAAAATTATTGATATATTAATGCTATGTATCTTATTCATATAATAATCTCAAATTATATTATCAAAATCCATTAATAAAGTTACATCATTTAAAAGAGCATTTATATATCATTAATATGAAAAAGAACTCAGAAATGATTTATTATTATTTAAAAAAATTAATTATAAATAAAATAAATCATTCTATCTTTCATTAATTTATTTTGCTTTTAATGTTAGCTGCAAAAATATCTCTAGGAAATTTTTATCTGCTTTATGGTTTTTCTTGAATTTATTCATATTCTTATTTATTAAAAAACTTTTGTTAACTAAAAGTATGATCAAATGAATCTTTTTGATTTTAATTGATTGATTTTTAATAAATTGAATCTTATAATTTTGTTTCTAAAATTGTGCTTTTTTCATATTTTAATTATTAGTTTTGAAAATTTTATTTTTACGAATCAGATCTGAATTTTCCTAATTAATTAATTCCCATGATTTTTTTATCATTTTCAAAAAAATTAGGACTATATGGTTCAATTATTTGAAAATTATTAATATCTAAAATTAATATTATAACCTTTAAATAATTAAAAATCTTTATTTTAAGAATCTATAGATTTTTAAAGAATTGTTGGTTAAAAAGTCATATTATGTTTTTAAATAACATCTTCTTAAGTATTCAATTGTTTTTAAGAAATTTTGGTTATATTATCCAATTATTTACGTGTAATATCTATAGAAATTTATTTCTGCAAATAAAAATTATACCTTTCCTGAATATTTTCGAGGTGGTGCTAATTTTATAACTTAATTTAAATTTTAAGTATCTTCTTTTATAATAAATTTCTTATTTTTTTTTGATTCCACTTCAATTTTTTAAGGTGATAACTCTTTTTCTAATATTTAATTATTTTAAGGCTTGTTTAAATTTTGCATATGTTCTATTTATTTATAAATTTTTACACATTAATAAATTTATCATTTGATCATTTTTATCAACTTATTGTCTTAATTAAGCATTATCTTGTAAAATTTTCTAAATATTATATTATAACTTCTATTATATCATTATTTTCCGGTTTTTTTTCTGATCTATATACATTATTTCTTTATATTTCAGTTCTTTATATTTCAGTTCTTTAAATATCCGATCTTAAAATATCTGTTCTTTAAATATCCGTTCTTTAAACTTCTGGCTAATCATTTATTTTCTAATCTTTTTATACTAAAATTTCAGCATCCAATATATCTTATATTTTTTCTTTTTATATACTACGTTTTAAATTTTCATGTATATTTCTTTGATTTATATTGTCATTTAATGCATCATTTTTTTATTTTATTTATTAAAAATTTTTTGTTTTTTAAGCACTTTTTTGTATTAAAGGAGAATTAAATATTACTGGGGATTATATTTATTATATATCTTATAATAATTCTTATTATTCCTTTTCTAATTATTTTTTAAGCTATTGTTTTTATAATTCTTAAACTCTTTATTTTTCTTAAATTTATAATCTTTTTTTAAATTTATTTACTTTAATGACTCTTGATATTGTTTTTTTTTATCTTACTACTGTTTAATCTCATTTTCAGATATGTGTTCTTTTGTAAATCTACCTCTTACACCTGTAACTACACTTATTGTCTTTTTATTATTTATCATTACATCTAAGGAGCTGTTTTTTTATAAAATAAACATTTTTCCTTAATCTTATTGCTTTAGTACTGTTTAGTTTGTTTCACTACTATTGTTACTTTATGGTCTCACTTAATTTTCTTCTTATAATTATTACTATGTTTCTAAATTAATGTTGTCTGGAATCTCTTCAATTGATCTTTTAATTATGATTTTATTTAAATTTTGTTTGATTTTTTATTTATTATTAACAAAATTTTTTATTAATTATAATAAATATAATTGATATTAAAATAATCATTTATTTATAGTTTAAAAATGCTTATTATAAAAATTCCAATACTTAATTGTAAAAATTACAGTAAATAATATTATAAATATTAATAAACCACATTCTGTTTTTTGAATTTTCTAAATTTTTAGGTTTAATTTATCTGTCTTAACTGAAAGCCCTTGGTTCGATTTAAGATTCCCTTGAGACAACTTTTCTTGTTATCTTTTATAAAATATGTATACAAATCGTGGTTAGAATTTTAAAGGAGCAGACTTAGGGACTTCATTTTAGTCTTATTTTAATAGATGTACTGTTATTATAAAAATTGATTTAATTCTCTTAATTTTTTTTATTTATCTTAGGAAGTAACGGATTATTTTTGTTTACTATTTTTTAGTCTTTATTTTATTTTTATAAGTTTTTTTTCAACATCAAAGTACTTATATTTCAATTATTTAAATTTTATAAAAATATTATTAACTTATTATATATAATAAACTTATTATTTTACTAACTTTTAATTATTGATTTTAATGATTTATATAAATATTTATTATATTGGGGTTGGGGTTGGGGTTGGG
>Ga0228633_1000398_pt1 | contig 12287 bp, 8 predicted proteins | sample 41DmetaG_FD_182703 | JGI IMG/M metagenome (GOLD analysis project Ga0228633, IMG submission 182703) | Seawater microbial communities from Monterey Bay, California, United States - 41D | ecosystem: Environmental > Aquatic > Marine > Coastal | place: USA: California | collected 2016-11-13
CCCAACCCCAACCCAAACCCCAACCCCAACCCCTTATAAATTTATAAAATTTTTTAAAAATTTATAAAAATTTAATAAAAACTTATTAAAATATTATTAATTTATAGTAAAATTTTTTTATAATACATTTTTATAATGATATTTATTAATTTTTGTAATTGATCAATTATTGACATTTTGAAAATCTTAAAAGCATTTTATACAAAATGAGTTTGATGAATCATTTTCTTCCATACAAAATTAACATTATTTCTTAAATATATCATCTATTTACTAATAAAAATTGAAAAATTATAAAATCAAATATTTTATTAGTAATAAGATTAGATATTAACTTTAAAATGATAAAAATCGTTTTATATAGGACACAATGCTAAAGTTTCATCTTAGATTTATTCTTTATTTTCATTTATAAACTTTTAAAATTCGATATCCCCAAATTATCCCTAAATTTCGATTTTTTATAAACTTAATATAAGTTTTTACTTTTGAGCTTTTACTTTAATCTCTTAAGATATGGGCACAAATGCATTATCACATTCAAATTTTATCTATAAATTTTATATTAAATTTACATTTAAAGAAATATTTTGATTTTATTCATTTTATATATATATAACTTTAATCCATTAAGTTTAAAATTATTAATTTTCTTCAATTTAATGATTATTATTTAATTCTTCTTCTTCAAAATCATAAATTCTATTATAAACACATAATTAATTTTATGTTAAAATTTTTTTTCTAAATTCATTTTGAAAGTCTTTATTTTGATTTTCAAAGGTCAAATTTTAAGTGCCATTTGGTTATGATTTTATAATTTATAATTAACAATTATAAATCTAATATAAATAAAAATACATTTAAAGAACAAAGATCATTTATTTATATATTTCTATCAAATAAAAATTATTCAATTTTTCCATATATGTATTATTATTTTGTTTATTATTGATTAATTTTAGACAATAAATGAAAGGTGTCTTTTGAAAGTGTTTCACTAGCAATTTTATTAAAGCCATCTAAATTGTAAATCATAGATTTATTATTTTCTTAGTATTTTTAAACAATATTCAAGAAAAATTATATTAAATTTATATCAATGTAGTTATGGCATGGCAAATTAATAATAAAATTTGTAAGATTTTAATCTATCATGCAATTTTATATGATTTTATTTATAATAAGAATAGATTTTGTGCAATGCTTTTTTCTTTATTAATACAATAAATTTAATAAGGGCTAGACCTTTTCACTTGTATTCATTGTAAGTATATATAAATACGACTAATCACTAAGATCATTCATTTATATTTAATTATTTTCTATTAATAATTATGGGAATCCCAATATCCATTCCCAACGTTATTGTTATAAATCATCTTATATGCTGAAATAATCAAATAAAAATGTGAAATAATTTTAAACATCGTCTACATTTTGATTATTTATATTTACTAAAATAAATTCTGCGAATTATCTACTCATCTCAAAATTTTAATAGCAAATTTATACCATTAATTAACCCATAAGGCAAATCTCTATATTTTAACTCAAAGATTTTTAGAAAAATTATATTTATCTTATTTTATTCAATTCTGCATCTGAACATAATAAACTCATATTTGTCTATTATGTAGATTTTATTAAATCATTATTTATTTTTGTCCCTAAGAAACAAATACATCTCACTAAATTAAAGTGTGGAATTTTTTCTTATTAATAACTTTCTTTTTATAAGAAAAAATCAATGAATTATGATATAACATTATTTTACAGCATAAATTATAATTAATAATCTTAATTCTAAAATGCAAATTCTTTCCAAAATTCAAAATATAAGACCAATTTACAATAATTTTTCTACCCACCATAATTTAGTTTTTTCAATAACTAAAGTAAGAAATATTCAATATTAAATAAAATTTCACTTTTATTATCATCAAAGTATTAAGTATTTTCATATTTTATTATAATATTAAAAGTATGTTGAATTAATGAATAATTAATGTATCTTACGACTTCTAAATCGTTTTGATATGATTCTATTATGAATTATTCTTAATTATCATTTAAAATATAAAAATATGCTAAATTTTCGCATTTTTATGGAATTAAAGTCATGAAATATTTTAATTATTAAAGAATGTTTTATATTAACTATTAAATAAAATTAATTACCATATATTCTTTTGAATTGTGAATAAAAAATAAAAGAAATTTAATAATTAAGTGGCATTAGTTTTCAAACGTATCTATTTATTTCTAGTCTAAATTTAAACTATCTTAGTGAATAATTAATTCTTAGAATTTAAAAAAATATTACATAAAGATTATGATTTGTCTTATTCTAAATATAAAAGTTAATTTAGTTCTTTTATAAATATCAAAAAATCTTAGCAGAAAACATGATTTTCAATCATGAATTTAAAATTATCTTTCCATACTTATTATTACAAATCTTATTATATATTTTATTTTAAAGCATAATAGTCAATATTGCAAATTATCTTATCATCTTTCATAAATTACTCAATAATTTATATATTTTATGTTTATTCCTTGAAACTCTCCAAATTGTCAAATTATAGCTAAAGTGGACTTTTTATAACTTTTTCATATAGTAATATATAAGCATTTGAAAAATTTTAATTATTCCAATTTTACCAGTCATCTTACAAGGCTTCACCTCCGAAACAGTCTCTTTCAAAAAAAAAAGTATCATATTTTCTATAAAATTATTTATTAATAAATTTGTATATACGTGACTGATTTATCATCAAACATATACCAATCTCCTTTTTCATCTTTAATTATAGATCTATAATGTCCCGCTTAAGCAAATCCTGAATGTAATATCACGCCTTTTAATTTATATATAGGATCGTCCTGACTTTTTCCATATAAATAATTTTTCATGTCAAGTTCCATTGGGAATTATAAAACAGAATTAATTTTTGTAAGACTCATTGCATTATCAAAGTCATAAGCAAATCTTTATAATTAAACAAATAAATTATTTGGCAATTTTTCAAAATATTATTTTTTCTCTAAAGTAGTCTATAAATTATGATATTGTACTTTTTCTTTACATTGTTCACATGATACTCCCTCAAGCTCATCCCCTTAAATGTATTTTTCTAAAGATTGATGTATATTCGTAAAATTTTTTACCTCAAGAATCAAATTATAAAATAAATCTTCTTCATTTCTTTAATACTTGCAATTCTAACAAGTTTTTACTATATGTAAACTACCTTGATATATTCCTTAAAGAATATTTTTGAATTGAGTTTACTAATAAAATAATTTTAAATTACACTTGTTTCTTGTTCTAATAGATCAAAAATTCTATTTTAAAACTCATTGGCATCCTCTTATACTGCAACATCGATTGGCAATCCATCATAATCTTTAAATGAATAGCACAACTCATATGGATTATAATACTATCGATTTGTCATATTTAAATAACCAAAACATTTCTAAATTTAGCTTAAAAAATTATCATTTATAAATCCATTGAAATAGTTATTTTCAACTTAGGTCATTTATTGATTTGTCTTAGGTAACATAAAAATCAAATTTCTTAATATAGGGTTCATATATAATTATTAAATTACTGAATTTATATAACAAATATTTCTCATATTAAATAAGCCTATATTATATTTATATTGAATAACATGATCATAATTTTAAAAAAATTATAAGTATTAATATTATTAAAATTAATATTATTATAATTAATATTATTAAAAGTATTAATATTAATATAATTAATATTATTATAATTAATATTATTAAAAGTATTAATATTAAGTATCAAATTTATATTTAAAAAATATACCTGCATATTGATCAATTTATTAATTATTTGTATTATAATTTTTATCAAAAATTTTGTTTAATTTTTAAAATAATAGTTATATTCCTTATTACCCATTTATGAAATTTAAAAGATTAATTTAAGAGAATTTTACAATATTAATAAATAATTTATAACAAGATTTTCTCGAATCATGATTTTTGACTTTGACTTTCCCTTAAATTTTGATATCATTTATTTCTTACCATTATTAATCATCATCCATATCAAAAATGAATTTTTAAAAGAATTAATTTGCATAATTATGATCTAAAGTATCAGCTAATTTTGGATTTAATTCTAAAATATGATTAGCTAAATTAATATAGCCAATTAATATTTTATCTACATGTTAATTTAAAATATTTTCTGATGATATGTGTCTATCCATATTATAAACCATTTTTTAAAATAATTCACTTGTATTTATTTTAATTTAGTTTTCTTAATTATATATAAATTAAGATTCTTCTAATAATTGAGACAATAATTCATAATATTGTGTGCAATCTAAATTTTAATTTTAATCAGAATATGAGGGAAGCATATCTAACAAAGTTTATAAAATAAAAAAGGAGAATTCTGATTATTTTAATTCTCTTGATATTAGATATAGACTGCATTTTATCAATTTTCTTACATTTTATTATCTTTTATAAAATATGAATTTTATTGTTTGTTTAAACTAATCTTTTGGAGTCTCATTTTTATTATTAACCATTAATAAATTTAATAAATTTATACAACTAAAAATCAAATCTTAAGACTCGTTATTTATATAATCATTTTATTCTAAAATATTATTCAATAAATTCAACAATTTTTATAATAAATCAATCTATGAAAATTCTAATTATTTTTCATTATTTAATATTACATCAAACATACGATTTGAAGCCGTATTTATCAATTATAATTCATTTAATAGATCTTAATTTTTTTTTTTTGCTTTTTAATTCTATGTTTGAGTTTAATTTCCTTATTAATATCCCTATAATTAATATTTTGCATTAAATTTTATATAAAATATTAAAATATTCTTGAAAATATTTTATGAAATATTTTTCTATTACCTCAAAATCAAATGATGATTTTCTTCTTTTCATTTCTAAATTTTCAAATTAATCAAGTGTATTACTAATTGAATTTAAATTAAATTTAACAAAAATTTCGCATTGACAAGATATGAATATATTTTATGAAGTTTTTATTCTGAAAATTAGATAACATATTATATAAATGATTTTCATTGCAGTAGTCAAAATTAACTAATATAAAAAAAAATACTTTAGAAATAGAATTTCGATTTTATTAATGAACTTATTAAAAAATAATAAGTAATTATTAAAACCCATTTTATTATAAAAACTAATTAGTTTATGAATTTTCTTGATCATTATAAAAAGATTATTCTATAATTTATAATTAATAAAGTAGTATATATTAATTCTGATTATTTAATAAATATTAGCCATTAATATCTAATATTTATTTTTTTATTTTTATTGAAGTAGGTATTCTATTTATTAATTTTTATACAGAATGATAATTAGTCTATAAATTAAAATAATTTACTTCATTTATTTGATTAAATAATATTTCATAAAACTATTCATTTTGGCTCAATAAATATCTTGGTAATAGTTATGTATTTATTTCTGTATTTAAATTTTCTGTTTCATCTCTTAAATCATTTGAAATTCTCTTAGAATTCAAATTACTCCAAACAACGCTTGATCTTTAATTACTTGATTGTGTATAAAAATCTTTTATATTATCATTTACTTAAAAAATCATCTAAAGATAAATATCCATCTTAATTTGAATCATATTTCGAAAATAAACTTTATATTCTTGTATCCTATGCCTAACACGTCTCATTAGTACAACTAGATAAAAAATTCACACAGTCCTAATTTGACATCCTTCCATCATGCGAATATTTATTGAACCATGTCTCAAATATCATTCTTGCTTTTTCCACCAAGTTTCCTTAATAATCTACCAAACTAACTCGACTTATATATGCTATATTCTTTTTTGTCGCTTTTAATTTTTCATTATCCTTTATATTCAATTCATATAATGTTTAACCATTTTAATTTTCGAATAAATGTACATCATTTTCTCTTTATAATAAAACCACGTCCCATGAACATTTTAAATGTGATGCTATTTCATTTCTATAATATTTTAAAGATTATTATATTAAATTTATGATTTATATGATAGTATTAATAAAAAATTACCTCAATTAAAACAGTGTTTTATTTTAGTAAATTTATAATTCCAAAATTTTATTTACATCATTATCTTTATTAATTTCATTAACAATATTAATATTGATGATTTGTGCTGGAAAATTTTGCACATGACTAAAAACATCACCAACGCCATTAATTTCACTTTCATTTAAAAAATGTGTTAAAATATTAACAGATCTTTAGAAATGTGCTTTATTTTATAAATTATCAATGCTTTTTTATAAGAAATGCTATTTAACATCAATTTAATCATGAATGATATATAAAGAAACTAAAAATTCTATAGCAGTTTGTTATATATTTTAGCATTTTGTATTATACACAATGTCCCAAAATAATTCAAGCCCTAAAATATAAGAATTTACTCATATAACTCATAAAATTATGAGTTAAATGTATAAATATTAAAAACCAATTAGCTACTAAGGTTCTGAGTATAAATTAAATTTATCTATATTTTTCAAATCTTCATTCACTAGTTTTTCACGATTTGTTATATTTAAATGACACAAACTTTCATTTACTAATAAAAATATCGTTTTAAAGCATGTTAAATGTTCTTATGTTAAATCTATTATTCATAATAAAAACCTATAATTAAATTTTTATTTGGTATTATTTTTTCTAAAAAAAACTATTAAATATTCAATATTTCAGTTTATTTCAGTATCAAATGTCTAAATAATTTAAAAAATATGCTTTTTTCATTTTTTAATAAAGAATTTATTACAAGTATATCCCATAATTAATTCTTTGAAATATATAAATTACTGTTATTTATGAAAAATTTTCTTATGCAATTATTTATGATGTATTAATACAAAATGTTATAAATTTGATTCTTTTTTATAAATTTTTCATATAAGAATAATTTGATTATTATAAAGAAATTTAATCAAATTATCTTTGATCACACTAGATTTCGTCAATTTATTACTATATAGACTATTTAAAAAATGAAATATCATCAATTAATAATTATACTAAATTTTTGTTGATTTGATAAAAATTAAGTATGTCAGATTTGTTTTATTTTTCAGAATCCCAGTCATAGAGTATTTAGATTTGATAAGTTTCAACTATTTTTTTAAAAAACTTTAAAGTTGGAACTATATTTTCCTTATTTTATAAATTTTCAATGCATTTATCTAAAATTCCTTACTTATATTTTTTGAAATTTTAGTTTTTAAGTAATTCTTATACTTTTTTAATGATATGTTTTTTAACATCTTTTTCTAAGTTAGCATTCTTTAAAATAAAAAATAAACATTTTTACAAAATTATTCAAAAAGGTAGTAAAGTATTTTAATTATAATAGGTTCATCTCTCATTGAAAATTTTGATAATTCATATATGAGTTCCATATCATCTTTTGTAACCGTTTTTATTTTTAATAATTATTCAATAATATATGTATATTATGTATGTTTTAACTCAAATGACACATCAATTATTGTTTTATATATTGCTTTAAATTATTAATAATATACCTAATTTCTACTATATTACTTGTGTATTCGAATTTTACATCAAATTTTCTAGTTTTTAATCATCCATTATGTCTTATTTAAAATAATATCGCAATATATCTGATGATTTCTCAATAATTGAAGTATGACTCTATGTGCTGAATATTTTATCGAAAAATTAATCTTGTTCTAAATAATCTTGAAAAATCTCGTTTGTTATGTATTTTAATTATTTATTCTTCAAATTTTACATTATTTCTATGATTTATTTTATTCCGTAAACTTTTTTGTCCAAAAATTATGAATTTATAAACATTAAGCTAGATTTTACAAAAAATATTTCTAATTTTTTATCTTTTTCTACGTCTAAATTACGTTTTTACATTTTAATCAATGCTTAAACAATTCCTTCTAATTATTCTTTACAAATATTTCTCAAACTATTTTCTGATGCATCCAAAAGTTAATTATATACAATTTATTGTATTTTTTAACAAAAATCAACAGAAAAATTATGATAATATAGATGCGATATATTTGCCAAAGCTGGTAAAATTAATGCCATTAAATCTAAACATTAGTTTTCTATATTTAAGAGTGTAAGAATATCATCAAATCCTCCTTGTTAACCAAAATTATTCATTAATTTCAAAAATAGCGCTGATTAACATTAATTTCTTGCTATCAAATATTTATTTTTATTTTTATGAAGTAAAACATCTTCAGAATAGTCAAAATCAAAATTTTAATTATAGAATATCTCCATTCTTTTATTTTTTTAAACCCTTGGATTACTTGAATTTACCCATTCATCAAATGCTCCATACCAATTTTTATTTTATAACTAATAAATATATGTAATTACTTTATCTTCATTTTTTGGAATTTAAATTTGAATGACATATGATCCGTCCATTTTTTCAATTTTTCTTACATCCTTAACTCTAGTCTCATACCACATTTCATTTCCATCTTAAAAATCGATGATATCATCTTTTTATATATTCAATCTCCATTAAAAATCATTTTGATAATAATCTAAAAATATAAAAAAAACTTAAAGGTGCAATTTAAGGTCTAGATTAATCTATTAAAACAGATAATTCATCTGTATTTAAAATATTCATTTAGAAATTATCATAATTAATTGCTGTAATTTTCGCTTAATGCCACATTTTTTTCAATTTTATTGAATAGAGAAGGTCAATTTCATCCCCAATTTTTAAATCATTTATAAATTTATCATCTTTTTAAAAATCTTCTCCAAACTTATAATTATATATAATACTTAATCTTGTAATTAATCATTGATTTTTTATATTAAATACACAGGTTTATTGTAATCAAATATTTTTATAATAGAATCAAAAAATTTATTTGAACATAAATTTATGTTTTTCTTAAAAAACTATAAATATAGTAAAAATGTGAATTAAATTGAATCTAAGAATTTATCAATTTCAGCATATTAATATGATTTCTTATTCAATAAAGAATTAATTGTATGTGGAAAAAATTCATTCATACAATATAATTACTATTTTATATCTTTTGAAAATTAATCTATTTATGCATCATCATTTATCAAACCTTATAGCATTTATTATAACTATGTAATAGAATTTTTAAAAAAAAAGTTATATTTATCTGTTTAAAATAGTGTGTCCATAATTTACTTATATTGCGAATTTTATTCGTTTATAAAATCTTCCATTTTAATTTAATAATTATAATTTATAATTATTATTATAATTATTAATTCTTCTTAATCTTGTATAATATTTTATATATATAATTAATAAATATAAAAAAAATTTAGTATCAAAACTGTATGTTTTTTAATTAGTTTCTAAATTCTATTTATGCTTATTTATATTATTATTCAGATAAATCTTATTATTCTTATTTTTCCTCTTTAAAAATAGTAAAATTTTATATTTTTATTTATTGAATTTATTCTTTATTTTTTGTTATATTAAATTCTTAAGGTATAGTAACATGAGACTTTTTATTTTTTCTTTATTTCTATTCAGGTATCTTTTATTTTCTTGCTAAAGTCTATCTCATTAAATGATTTGCTGTACCTCTATTCATATATAAATCTTTCTGAAATTCTGCATCATTACATCTAACTTAATTTGTCTATTTTTAAAAAATAAACCTCTGGCTTAAATGAACATTCTTAAAATTTCAACTCATTTATATAATTCTTATAATTATTGATTTTATTATTTTTGGTTTATAACCATTGATTATTTCTAGAAATAAAATCTTAATAATTCAAATTTTCATTATATTTATTTGTGCACTAAGGAGTAAATGGACATTGTTCTAAAATCTCTAAATCTTTTTATTCATTTATATTTTATTGAAATATATCTTTTTTTTGACTTTATTATTAAGCCTGTTCATAAAGATAAGTCCATCGGGAAGGTACCTTTTATTATAATAAAAACTTGTTTTTATTTTTTCTCTTCTTTTTTTATTTATAAACAGTCATTTTTAAGTATGAAATTTTCATTGCTGAATTTAAAGCTTTAAAACATTTATAATATTATAAATTTTATTAATATGAATCAACCTTCTACAGTTTTTGATTAAGATAATAATTTAACTACATATAATAGATAAAATAAAGATTTTGCATAATGGGAAAAATAAGATAGATTTGAAAAACGTGAACAAAAAACACTATAAAAATAATAAAAATTATAAAATGAATAACAATATATAGATTAATACAGAATCGGAATGAATAACAATATTTAAGACTTCAAAGCTATAGATAGAATAAAAAAAAATATTATCAATAATAATTCAAAAATAACTAATCTAAATGGAATTTAATTAAGAAATCCGATAACACAATAATTACTTTTAAGCAATGATTAATTAAATGATATAACAGAAAATAATATATAGGCATCTCTCTTTTAAGGTAAGAAAAGATATCAAAATTCATCAAATTTATTTTAAAATTAACCTGATGATTAAAAATAGTTTATGTAAGGTAAAAAAAGGTATTTAATCTTAATAATAGAGATATAGCGCCACCTGAATCAAAATAGATATAATAGATGCAGGGAAAACATAGAAACGAATAATAATAATCCCATTATTTAAAAAAATCTTTAGAGGAATAAAATATGTTTTAAGGAAAAAAAAGATAAGATATTCCAAAACTTATAAATGAAACATAAGACTAAATGCTCATGTAAAGAAAAAAAAGATATTAAGAAAAAGATTAATACTAACATAATAAAAGTTTATAAGATGAATAATTATTCAAAGCAAAAAATAGAATATCTAATTTGGGGTTTAAAGTAAGTGAAAATTTTCCATTAATTTCTTCATAAAATTAAAATTTGAATTAAAGTGTATTATTTGTAAATAAAAGTATATTCCAATAAAAGAATTTTAAGGAAAAAAAAGAAATATAGATAATTATAATAAATATATGTTTGAATCATAAAATTAATAATAATAGTTTTAAGGAAAAAAAAGAGTGGAATAATCTATTATTCCTCATTAAAATGACGATTTAATCATTTAGAAAAAAAAAAGAATGGATAATATTGATAATTTTAAATAAACCGATAGTTTATAAGTTTTAATGCAAAGCAAAAAAAGAGATTTTCAGCAAAATATAAACAAATAAGAATAAATATAATCTAATTTATTTTAAGGAAAAAAAAGATTAGATATTCATAAATCGCTTGATAGTAATGTTTTTTAAATTTCAAATGATAATCCATATCTAAAGCTATGAGATTATAATTATTAATTTTTTTGATTTATTTATTGATAATAATAAAATATTAATAATATATTAATATTATATTTAAATTAAATATCATATATAAAATCATAAATAAAAAAATAAAAAAATAAAATTAAAAAAATGAAATATCGATTTGATAATAAGCCATTTTATTAAAAATATATAGATAGATAAAGAGATTTAAAAGAAAATCTATTATTAAAGAAAGACAATATGAATAAATATCTTCCATCATATTTAAGATATATAAAAATATCAAGATAATAGAAATTAATTGTACTTTCTGTATCATCATTATTCATATTAAATAAATTGATGTTAGGTAAATATAAATATTTCAAATAGAACTATGATGATATTTATGATATATTTAAAATAAAATTTATAAAGATATTTTTATATATAATTAATGAGTAAAAAAAAATCAAAGTCAAAATCCATTTGATTAAAATATCATGCCTATATAGTTTTTTATTAAATTTGATCCACCTCTAATTGCAATGTTATATAAACGAGGTCCTAAAGATAATAAAAAACATATTTATAATATTACTTTAAATGGCTTAGTAGAAATGATGGATCCTATTGAAATTACTTAATAACTATTCATAAGTATAATACATGATATATAAGAACATCCAAAATATTTATAAGAAAAATATTTTGAATAAATTGCGACTTTAGTTGAAAAAATCTTAATAGAATTAAATTAGGATATTGAAATGAATGAAGAAGAAATTTATTAATAATACTAAGAAATGATCGAATAAGTTTGATTTATTTAATAAGGGATACTCCCATTAAGAAATTGTTGAAATATTCTAATAAAGTTTTATTCTAATTTATATTAAGATGGAATTGAACTTGATATGAATGATGATGATTAATAATAATAAATGGAATAG
>Ga0228633_1000399_pt1 | contig 12263 bp, 11 predicted proteins | sample 41DmetaG_FD_182703 | JGI IMG/M metagenome (GOLD analysis project Ga0228633, IMG submission 182703) | Seawater microbial communities from Monterey Bay, California, United States - 41D | ecosystem: Environmental > Aquatic > Marine > Coastal | place: USA: California | collected 2016-11-13
TGATAAAAATTTTTATAAATTTAAAAAATTTATAAACGATAATTATCAAAAATATTTGAATAGTGATATAAAAAGATTACAAGAATTATCCTTTTTTAATCCAAATTAACAATTGTAAGATATTAATTCATAAAGTGAATTTTTGCAGTAAGAAAATATAGAATCATTAAAATAATGGTTAAATAAGGATGATTTGAATTTAAAATTAATTTATAAAGCAACAAGAGATGGATTTGAAGCTGATAATTTTCATGAAAAATGTGACAATTAAGGAAAGACAATATTAATAATAAGATCTGAAAATAATTAAATATTTGGAGGATATGCAGATCCATAATGGAATAATAAAGGATCATGTATATCTGGAGATGGTAAATCCTTTCTATTTTCATTTACTAAAAAAGTTTAACTATTATGCATTGACAAAAATAAAGAATTAAATGGAAATTCTTATGGATTTGGCGCTGTATTTGGATTTGGTAAAGATACATCAGATTTAGCTATTTTTAATGAATCTAATACGAGTATTAGATCGCATTCAAATTTAGGAAACTCTTATTAATTGCCTAAAGATATTGCCAAAAATACAGTGGATGCTAAAAAATTTCTAGCCGGCTCAAAAAGATTCAAAACCTTAGAAATTGAAGTTCATAAGATATTAGATTGATATTTATTTTTAAAATATTTATTTAGATTATAATAATAGTATGTATCATTTCTATTATTTTTGATATTTTTATTTTGGCTTTTATTTTTCTACAGCATATCCTTAGTCTCTTTTTTAATCTATTTTATCAGATTTTTATTCTATATTAAAATTTTATTACCTTATTTTTATTTTTGAACTACATGAGTATAATGTTTATATTATTCTTTTTTTTTTAATTTTTCATCACAATCATCTGGTTCATCCTAATATTTTGATGATATAAATTCTTAATTTAATCTCAAACTTTTTTAACTTTTCTCATATTTTTAACTCTTATATTTTTAATTCTATTTATGTTAATCTTCTTTAATAATTTCTCTTTAAAACGGATTTTTTTTATACATCTATTAAAATTATTTATTATCCATCGATTCATCTATTGTTTAATTATTATCTGAATCGTCTGATTAATTATTATATAAATCCTCTTAATTCGTTTCAAATTTCATTCTATCCATTTATCCATCATCATAATCATCATTATAATCTTCTTCCATCTATATTTTTACTCTATTTATTATATTTTATCTTTCCTATTGAGTCAATTATTAATCATAACTTTTTTTTCTTATCAATTCTAACTATACTTTTTATGTTGGCTATTACTCTTATTATTAATCTTATTAATCTTATTAATCTTATTAATCTTATTATTCTTATTATTCTTATTATTCTTATTGTTGTTCTTAATCGCTTTATTATTATGAATCATTATCTTTACTTTTTTAAAAACTTGATATAATAGATAAAAATGAGGCAATTTTTTCTTCATCTTTAAATGATACGCCTATTAAAAAGGATTCAAAATTAAATCTTTTAACTATATGTTTTAGTAATGTATAGTTTTTTTAGTTTTTTTTGCCAAATTAAATTTATTTTCCAAAATTTTCTATAAATTCAACTATTTTAGACTCTTATTTTTAAGGTTATTTTTACCAATTTTCTAATAATTTAACGAAAAATTATACAATATTAAATTTTATCTAGTTAAATAATTTATAGAAATTTTACGTTTTCCAACTACCTATGGCAAAATTTATATGATAAAATAAATTTTCGATTATTTATAATAAATTATAATTCTTAATATATAAATCTAAACATTAAGTGTTGAAATAATCAAAAGAATTCACTAAATTTTATAAGCAATTATTTAACATTAAAATCAAGCAAACTCGTTTGTCATTTATTATAAAATCTTCCTCGTATTTTTATTTTGTTGAAATTTCAATTAAATCTGATAAGGCAGTGACTAATATTTTTTTTTCAATTAAAGTTACAGATTCTTCAAAATTTTTAACGTAATCTTGATTAAAAATAGTTTTAATCATTTATTTAATTTTTTCTTTATTATTAGGATAAATTTGTATTAAATCAAAAAATTTAGGTACATCTAATAAATACATGTCATAAATTATATTATTTATATCAAAACTTTCTGATAATTCTGGATTTTCTTATTTATGAAATATTATTCTGCAAAATACTAGAAAATATAATTTATGTATGTCTGTAATTTCCTTCTTATTAGCGTATCTTAAAAAACTCTCTAAAGAATTTTAAAGATAAACATTAAATTTTACTGTAGCCCAAAAATTTGGAAAACTTTATTACAGTAAATAACTCAAATCACATTTTATTTTCTCCCAAAACATTTATGGCTATATTTCTATAAAATCCTTATGTTAAAAACTGAAATATTAAGTATGATCCATACTATTTTTATCCAGAAAATTTTTATGATCATATATTACACTTTTTTTTATTATTTCTTCTTATCTATTTTGTTTTTTGAATTTTTTACTCATAGATTTAATTAATTTATATATTAAAAAGAATTTAATTAAAAAATATCAATATTTATATTTTGTTGAATAATCTTTTGGAGAAATTACTAATCCTTTGCCTTTTCTAGCTCCTCTATAAATAACCTCTACAATATCAATGAATTCTTATTTATTATTTAAAGCCCAATTTATTTTATTATTATTTCCTGTTCCTAAATCAATCATCATATGCTTATTTCTATAGAAATACATTACAGTTACTGGATCATATAATTCATACATTGTACTATCATAATTAAAAATTTATATTATATATACTTAAAATCTGGAACTTTTGTTATATCCACTAGATAAATTACAGCTATATTCTTTATCAATTCAGCTGTTTTATATAACACCTCGTCCATTATCATGCATTAACTGTCCCAGTCATGTCCAAATCGTATTATTACTAATCTTTCTTCTTCTGATAAAATTGCTTAGTCTACTTCCCAGCCAGAGTTTAAATGTGGTAATAGATAAGCCATTTTATTAAATTATACTAATTATTTATTTTAAATTATACTAATTTTTAAGGGATTTATTTTGTTTCAAAAATATTCTATAATTTTTATTTAGAAATATATTTTAAATATATTTTAAATATAATAAACTGTTTTAAATCAAAATTTAAAATGATTTTTTAAAATAGATTTTATAACATTTCAAAAATTCTTAAAATAATTTATCTTTTATATAATATAGAATTTTTGAATATCATAAATTTTTGTTTATATATTATTCAATTTTGATACTGAAATATACTTAAGCTCAAAGAGCTTAGTTTATTTCTATTTTAAGGAGTTTATTACTTTTTTAAGCAATTTTAAAGAGATGATAAATGATCTGAGCTTTTTTATAATTTCTAAAGTTGTATTTATTCGTATGAAATCATTTTATCTAGAATTTATTTTGACTGGCTATTTTCTTTTTAATATCTATAAGTAAAATATAATTTTTCTGCTGAAACTTTATTAGATTTATCTATCCAGTATTTTTTTATCTTTAAATGAAATATATAATAATTTAAACATAGTCTCTTCTTAATTTATAATTCAAATATAGTATCCCCCAATATAAATATATTACAATTTTGATTATAAGCAAATATTTATAAATTTTATAACTATATTATTATCTGCATTATAATAAATTTTTTACATGAATATTTAAAAGAATATAAGATTTTTATTTATTAAATAAATTTCTCATAAAAATCTGAAAAATATTTTTAATATAAAAATTTTTATTTTTTTGACTATGAATATTTTATATTAATATTTATACGTTATTTGACATTTAGTCTTTCTAATTCTTTATATATTTAGTTTATTCTTAGTTTTTAATGACTAATTATGAATTATAATTTTATATTTAATTCTTTATATCAATAGATTACTGTTGTATTCTTGATTTTTCTTAAGATTTTTAATATGAAAATTGTTATCGAATTCTGTTATTTTAGATTTATTTATTTTGTCTTTGATTTTAATTTGTAATTTATTTTTATTTTTAGATATCATATTATTTTTATTTATAATTTTTCAACTAAAATAAATATAATAAAACTAAAAAGAGTTCTTCTTATTTTTATTTATCAATTATCGTTTTTTTTTACAGATACATTTATTAAATATTTATTTATTTTTGTTTTTTTTAATCTTCTTTTGCTAGTAAGACAATTCTTTATTCTAATAAGCCAATATTTTATTTCAAATTTTATTTTTATTTTTTAGATTACTTATATAAAATTGAAATATTTTCTCTGTAATTTTAATTATCGTCAATCATTTATAAAACTAATATAATTTAAATATTGTATAATATAAAAATAGTTTATAATGAGTAACTTTAAAGAAATGAGTTCATTTGACAAGAATAAAGTCAGAAGTATACTTTCAAATATTCCTGATTAAAAAGATATTATATAATAAGCAAATTTAAATAAAAAACGAAAACATTAAGAACTAATTGAAAAAATATCATATAATGATATCAATAAAAATATAAATGATTAAAAGTTTTCTATTTTTATAAAAGATACATTTACAAATTTGAACAAGGAATTTTACCATTTATATACTTTTTCAAAATTCTTGCAAAAAAACCTTAAGATATTGATTCCATGGTTAATAGACTTTAAATTTGGATTCCAGACACCATAATTGTCTGTGATGGTAATCTACCACCTATGTAATTTTATTATTTATCAGGTGGTTTTATTCAGATCAAAAAGGATATGTCTTTAGAAATGATAGTTTCACTTAATAAAATGTCTCATAAAAATTGTGCAATTTTGCTTCAAAAGAAGAATTAGTTGCTGTAAAAAAAACTCCTTGTAATGATACTAATGGAAATTTAGTTGGAAATTATACCACCGTTTTGAGTAGTTAAGATGTAAAATGTTTAGTAAATCAAGTATTAAAAAAAGAAAATCAAAGTAAAATTATTAATAAAATAAGGCTTTACAGTTATATAAAAATTTGTAAAAAGTAACGGTCCTCATGCTTTTATTTGCAGAACATGTTGGCGTTATAAAAAATCTCCATATTCATGGATAATTACAAATAAATAAGATTTCTATTAGTATTTTTAATATTAATTAAGAAAAAATGAGTAAGATTAAAAATAATATATAACAAGTGCTAGTTCAATAAAATAATGTACGATACATAAGAATGGTGGAATATAGAGCTAAGAAACTGCTTATTACTTAGATAATATAATAAAGTAAAATATAAAATTAAAAAAGATATTTACGAATTCACTTAGGAATCGATTTAGAGGAATTAATCGGAGATTTTATAAAGGATGAATCTGGAAATTGGTGGTTGATTAATATAAAGGGTTTTTTATTTAAACCTGAATCAATATAAATAGTAAATCAAAAATTAATAACAAATTATGGTGATGAAGAGGTATAACCACTAAAAAAAAAAGTAATTAATAATATATTAATAAGATAGACTTTTAAAATATAGAATATTAAAAATGCAAAATTTGTAAATATTGTGAAATATCATTTCCATTTAATGAACTTAAGAATTTCTTAACACTTCTTATGATAATTTAACTGGACAAATATCTATAGGTATATAAATAATTAAAATAAAGCATTTAGGAAAAAATTACGATTGGATTTAAAGATGGGATCACAAAAATCATGATTAAAAGATATTATATTATTAGCATTTAGTTTGTGATGGATGTTTTAAATTATATTAAGTAAAAAAATAGTTTAAAAAGGAAATGGAAAAATTATTAGAAATAGAAAAAAATTTTCACTAATTATTAGGTGTTCAAGTAAAAGATGACACAATTTATAATATATCTAATTTTAATTAAAGCATCATAATGTGTTAAAAAGAAATATAAAAAAATAAAAATTGTAAATTTATTATTATAAAAGTTTAATTGTAAGATTAAAATGAATCAAAAATCAAAGATAATATATTCTCGTAAAAAGTATAAATACAATAATTAAAACGATATAGACTGATTATATTACTTAATAAATTATTAGATATTCCTAAAAATTTTGATACTTTGAAATAAGCTTATATAGGTTTTATTTTATAAATTTAGAATTCTGTATTTTAGATTAAAAAGTTAAATATAAAATTGACTTATAGAACGTGAATTTAGAATAATAAAATCACTGTATAGAGTTGAATAAAATAAAAATATTTTATTTTTTTACAATAAAACGTAAAAATTTCATAGAATATTTGAATTAAAAAAAAGTAAGTAATAATAATTTAGAAAACATCATTTTATTTAGTATATGAGAATAATAGAATGGAGTTTTAGTTAAATTTCGGGGATTTTTAATCAGATTAAGTGATTAAATAAGATTTTGTGAAATATTTTTACGATAAAACATGTTCAGCAGTTTTAAATTGGGGATTATAAGTATATATATGTAAAAAAAAAGATGACAATTGGACTTGAAGAATGTGGTTTTGAGAAAAATTAAAATATTTCTTTAAATGATTTAGGAAATTAAGTAATTTATAAATTTAAAGGTATATACTGGATCTTTAGATTATTACTGTTGTTTACCCTTGTCTGAAGAATGGATATAATGGATCCATGAAAAAAAAAAAGATAAAACCAGAAAAAAATAAGAATAAAGAAATTAAAGTATCAAAATAAATAGAGTAACAAAAACTCAATAATTAAGAGAGTATTTTAAAATTTATAAGTAATCATATAAAAAAAAACTCATAAGATGTATCAAATTTAATGTCAAATGCAAATGCATCCACTACAATTAATAAATCTAATTAATATAGACCTTTTTCATCTCATGTTAATAAGTATTAAGTTTTATATTAAAGAAGCAACTAAAAATATTATTAGTAAAATAAATCTATTACAGTAGCAGAATAAAATTATAAAGACCATCAGGAAAATACTGAAATACATTAAGAAGATGAAGAGTTTGTAAATAATATATATAAAAGTAAAATTTAAATGGAGGGTAATCTGTCCTAAAAATATTTAAAATGTTTGAAAATGACATTGATAATTATTAAAAAACAGCTGATTTTTAAAACTCAGAAAGATAAATTAAAAAATAAATATATTATTGATTTATTATTGATTTATTATTAATTTTTAAATTGTAAAATTATTAAGAATGTCAAAAGAATATCCAATGAAAGAGACAAAAATTGCCAAATTAGTTATAAATTTATGTTGTGGTGAGTCTGGTGATAAATTGACTAAAGTAGCTAAAGTAAAATGATAAAAAAAAGGTTATTGAAGATTTAACAGGTCAAACCCCTGTTTTTTCAAAAGCAAAATACACAATTCAGTCTTTTGTAATTAAAAGAAATGAAAAAATTGCTGTAATAAAATTTAAATGAAGGCTCATGTAACAGTTAGAGGTGATAAAGCAGAAGAAATTCTTGAAAAAGGACTTAAAGTTAAAGAATTTGAGCTTAGAAAAAGAAACTTCGCTGATAGTGGTAACTTTGGATTTTGAATATAAGAACATATAGATTTGGGAATAAAATATGATCCATATACCGGTATTTTCGGAATGGATTTCTATGTTGTTTTGACAAAAAAGCTAAAGTATCTAAAAGAAGAAGATGCCAAAATAGATTAGGAACTTAATAAAAAGTTACTAAAGAGGAAGCTATGTAATTTTTTAAATAAAAATATGAGGGACTTATTCTTAATTGAAAAATAAATACATATAATTTTAATATAGAAACTTTAAAAATAATATATTAAAAAAAATTAATTACATTATAAAAATATAACTGAATAAATGCGTCCATTTTCTTAAAAAAAAGATTTAATGTATCTTTCTACGATATCAAAAAAAGAGTATCTTGATAATAATCCGATATAAATTGGTGTAAGACAATCAATGGTAATAAATGATATAGATGGAGTTCGTTCAAAAATAAAGGGATATTAATATAACAATAAGCCAACTTTTATAAATAAAATAAATGATATAGAAAAAACGTCTCCAAATAAATTGTAATATAATTTTATATAGATATGATAAAAAAATAATAAAAAGCTATAATCTTATAACAGATGATATAGAAAGTATGATTATTTAAATAAGATTAAAAACCATAACATATATATTTTAAAACTAATCGAAAAGTATGTCCTCTAGATCCATAATATGTACTACCAAAATGCATAGATTAACCTGTGACCCCCCCTAAATACATATAAGATAGAGACTCTTTATAAAATATCAAAAATGATAGAAGTTACAAAAATCTCAAAATTATTCCTAAAGTTATATTCAATTATATTAGACTGATATTTAAGGAGGTTAACCTAAAAAATTATTCGTATAAAATAGCTATGTTGGTAATTTAAATGTAAAAGATATTAATTCTAATAATCAATACAAATCTTTGAGATCTATTGATCCGTTAGATCCAGTCTACAATATTTATAAAGATTAAGGGTTTATATTTTTTATTATTTTTAATATTTTATATTATTTTTTTTATTTTATATTGTTTTTTTTAATTTATATTTTATATTTTTAATATTTTATATATATATTTAATATATTTAATATAAATTTTTAATAAATATGATATATTTTTAATATAAATTTTTAATTAATATGATATATTTTTAATATATTTTTAATATATTTTTAATATATTTTTAATATATATTTAACATTTTTAATATATTTTTAATATATTTTTAATATATGTTTAATATATTTAATATATTTTTAATATATATTTAATATATATTTAATATATTTTTAATATATTTTGAAAAATATTTTTAGATTTAGCATAGGTTAAATTGAAAAATCAAAATGTTCATAATTACATCCTTAAAATATAAATAAAATCTAGTATTAATTAGTGACAGCAGATATTGAGAAAGCTTAGTCAGGAAACTGTTATAAACCATTTCGGAATAATAATGTAAATTAGCAAATAATATAGACCAGAAATTAATAAAGAAAAATAAACGATACGAGTGACATATAAGGAGCCTAATCAAATACTTTAAATAAAGGGATAAAAACAAATAGAATATCTAATCCTATTGTTCCTGATTATACATATTTAGGAGATACTAAACTTAGTAAATAGTTTATATTTTTAAGTGATTGGATATAGAAATGACCCAAAAAAATAAAATTTTTCAACATCTAGACCATAATTATATAATAAAACTTAAATATTTTGAACTTTTTCTATAATTTAAAATCATTTTTATAATATTATTTCATAAAATAGCTTGAAATTAAATTATTTATAATAAAATTCAAGTTTTTTATGTTTTATTAATAAGTAACTGATTATCGAACTCTTTTTTTATAAATTAAGACATTTAATTAATAGATGAGTCTCTTCCATTATAGAGTTCACAATTATAAAATACTCTAAATTATATTAAATTATATTAAATTATATTAAAATATATTAAAATACTCTAAATTATATTAAAATATATTAAAATACTCTAAATTATATTAAAATATTTATATTACTATTCAATATCATTAACAAATTGAGAAAAAGAATCATATACATTATTATTCAAATTATTCTTAAATTTATATCTATTACTTTAATTGATCCAAAATCCATTGGTCTTTTTATTATAGTAAAATAATCTTCAATTTTTAATTCAATTGGATCAACTGGAGAATGGAATATATATGCACCTTTTACTTTCCATAAATGAGCCATTATTTTTTTTGCCATTTTTTACCAGCTTTCTTTTTCTTTATCTTTTCTATTATTTATTAATTTATTTTATATAAAAAAATACCCTTATTATGATGTCTGATCTTCAGTTTAACCCAATATTAGTTCATCTGCATTTAATAATAATTTTGAAATATCTGGGTATTATTCTTTAAAATTTTCAAAATCTTATTTAGTAAGTTCGGTAGATTTTCCTTAATCATCAGTAAAAACTAATTTATATTGAAATTTTTAATCATTTTATTTTCTTTTTTTATCAACTTTTTAATTTTAAATTGCTGGTGTTTTCATTTACTTAAATTACTAATTAATGAACTTATAGAGATGAAAGAAAAGCCACTACCTCATCTTTATTCTTTTTTTTAGCATAATTTAAAGCAGATTATTTTTTAGTATCAGTATGATATGGATTAGCACCTTTTTCAACTAAAAATTTCACAATATCTATTTAGCCTTTGAAATATAAAATTTAAACCTTCTCTTGCTGCATAAAATAAAGCTGTTTAATGTTAAAGAGCATCAGTATGATTAACATTAGCCCCACTATTCAATAATAATTCAACAGTATCTTTTCTACCGTCTCTACTGGCATAATATAAAGGAGTTTGTCCATATTAATCGGGATCATCTAAATTTGCCCCTAATTCATGGGCTAATTTCATAGCCTGATTTTATCCATCTCTAGCCAAATAAAATATCAAATTTTAATTCAAATTATTTTTGAAATTAATATCTAAACCTATATAATATTATAATTCATTATTCTATAATTACCTTTATCAAACAACAATTAAAGCATATCTGCACATTATTATTAACCATCTATTGAAGATATATAAAATGATGAAATTTTATATTCTTAAGGATCCACTCTATTCACAAGATCAACTTTATTATTCTAAAGCATTTAATCTACATATTCTATATCACCTGACTAAATTGAGTCTTTAAATGAGTTAAAAACCACTGTTATATGTTATTCGGTAGAGTTTTCGGGCTCTTGATATATTTTATCCATTTTTAAAATTTAGAGCGAAAAATTTATTATAAAATATTTCTTTATTAATAAATTTTAAAAATTATAAAATACATTATAAAATATCTTAAAAATCTATAAAGTTTGTGAATTAAAACTTGTTAAATGATATTAATTTTATATTAAAATTTATTAATTTTCATGAATTATTTAATAAGAATTTCTTAAAAATTTTTAATATTTTTAAATAAATTTTTAAAATCTATTAAAATAAATCTTATTTCCCATGTATTTTCCCATGACCACCCCTCTCAAAAACTGTGTGTTAGATGATTTATCAAAATGTATAATAATAGTAATTCAATTTATAATTTTCAATTTTCTAATTTTGATTTTTAAATTAATTATATTGCTTAAAATTATTTTCTTTTCAGAATATTAAAATTTTTCAATATAATTGTTAAAATCATTTTGCGAATAAATCTAAAAATTAGTTACATTAATTTTATTTAAAACTCTATTGAAATGATTTTAATAATAAATTTATATATTTAAACTCAATTATTAATATTATTTCGTATATTAATCAAATGCTAAATTTAATAATTTTTGGTCCTTTGAATATTATTTTTCTAAATAAATTATACTCAAAGGATTATTCAAAATTATTCTTTATATTTATTAAATGCTAAATTTATTATCAACTAATTCTAAAAAATATCCTTTTAAATTAACTAATTATTTATTGTCTTTAATTTTATAATATTATAGTATGTTATATTATTTTTAAATTAATATTATTTAATTTTCTTATTTTAAATTTTAAATAAATTTACAAGAAAAATCGTTTATTTCTAAACATAATTTTTAAAATTTAATTTAGTCATTTTTAATAAATAAATTAAACACTTTTATATTTGTATTTAATAAATCTTTAATAAGTTATTCATCAATTTATAATATAATATTATTATAAGCTTAATAATTTATTTTTATTACATCATAAATAAATTATTTGTCTAATTATAATTATTCAGTAACGTATTTCAAAGCATCTCCATTTTATTAAATTGCTTATAAAACTATCTCTTTATCTTATTTTAAATAATCTGAGGCAAATTTCAAAGCCAATCCATTTTATTAAACTGCATTTTAAACTATTTCTCTATCATCACTTAACTATATTGAGGCATATTTTAAAGATATTCCATTTTCTTAAACTACTTTTAAAATAAATTCTCTATCTTATTTAAGTTTTTTAGATGCAAAATATAAAGCATCTCTATCTTATAAAAGTGCTAAATTTACAAATAATCTATCTTATTTCAATTATTCAGAAGCATGCTCAAATGCAAATCCATTTTATTGAATTGCTTTTAAAACTATTTCTCTATCTTTCTTTAATTGCTCTGAAGCATATTCTAAAGCAAATCCATTTTATTAAACTGCATTTAAAACAATATCTCTATCACTTTTTAATTATTCAGAAGCATAAAATAAAGATTCCCCATTATATTGAACTGCTAATT
>Ga0228633_1000400_pt1 | contig 12261 bp, 7 predicted proteins | sample 41DmetaG_FD_182703 | JGI IMG/M metagenome (GOLD analysis project Ga0228633, IMG submission 182703) | Seawater microbial communities from Monterey Bay, California, United States - 41D | ecosystem: Environmental > Aquatic > Marine > Coastal | place: USA: California | collected 2016-11-13
CACAGTCCTCTATTGCATCATTAAATTCTGCTACTAGTTCTTATGTAGCTACAGCAAACGATGTACAGTCTTTAGGCTTTTTACCTACAGCTAGTTCAGGATTAGTATCAGGTTCTAGTCAAATTGAAGCATTAGGCTTTGTTACTAGTTCAGTAGCAGAGATACCAGCAGGGACTATAAGTAGTTCAGCACAATTAAACAGTTTAGGGTATATAAGCGATAGTGGAAGCTTTGCAAGTACTGGTTCAAACTCATTTTCTGGTTCTCAAACCTTTACTGGCTCAGTTAACATAACTGGTTCTTTACTTTTAAATGGAACACCAGTAACTGCATCTGGAGGCGGAGGCGGATCTGTACCATCTGGTACTGTATCATCATCTGCACAGATTACTGCTGTAATAACTGATGATTATATATCAGCTTCAGCAGCTAGTAGTGGATTTGGTTCAGGAGGCGGAGGTGGAGGAGATGTATCTTATGATGGTAACAGAATAATCTCTCAAGATAAATTACCTTCTTTATTTTCAGCATCATTTAATCCAGGAACTTCAGGAAGTGTACAAGATTTCTTAAATGCTGTCTTCTATCCTAATAGTGCACCAACATTTACATCTACAGGAAGCTTTTTTGTAGCAGAATTTGCTACTTCTGGTTCCACAGTAGGTACTTTAACAGGTACTGACCCTGAAGGACAATCATTAACCTTTAGAACTGGTTCATCTTATACAGATGATTTGGTTCTTGTAGCTAGTGACGGTACTATTACCTTAAAACAAACACCTACTACTGAAAATTTTAACACTACTGATAGAGGAGACGGAGTATCAGCCCATGCAGTATCAGTAGATGCATTAGATTCTTTTGGTTCTTTTACCTCATCTACAGTCTATATAGTAATTAATACAAATGAAGCACCTGTTTTTAGACAGACATCTACAGTTGGTTCCATAATTACTTCATTTACTGTAAGTAGAAATGAAAACGAAGGAGCTACTGAGGTAGGAAAGATATATTTTACTGATCCTGAAGGAGATGTTATAACTATTGAATCTAGTTCTATACCTTCGGAGTTTACAGTAACTAAATATGGAACTTATGTGCAAATAGATCAAGCAACTGGTTCTTTAGACTTTGAAACAACTAGCTCCTTTCAGTTTAGCTTAACTGCTTCGGACGCTAAGTATCAAGCTGGAACAGATTTACAAGCAAGTGCATCTATTCCTGTTACTATAAACGTAACTGATAACGTTATTCCTGTAGTTAATGATCAAACATTAGGTACAATCAATGAAAATAGCTCAAATGGTGCTACAGTTGGTACTATTGCTGCTTCAGATGCAGAGGGGGATACTATTACCTTTAGAAACTTTACTTTATCTAAATTAGAAATAGATAATGTAGACGTTCCTACTAGTACTTATGGAGGAACATCACAATTAACTGATCCACATGAAGATCCATTCCAAATGACCTCAGCAGGATTAGTAACTAGAAAGACCGGAGTATATTTAAACTCAGATCTTGTAAACGAATATCAATATACAGTAGAAGTAGTAGATAGTTTCAATACAGCTTCAGATGCTGGTACTATTACTATCAATATTGCAGACGATACTGCAGCTAGTTTATCAGATAACTGGTCAGCAGGTCCTTATATTATAGAATCAGCTTTAGCAGGTAATAATATAGTAACTACTTCAGGAGGATCTACTCAAGCAGACTATGATTCTAATCAATCAGGAACTTGGGCTTCATCTAATGGAGCTATAACAATAGATTCTAATGGAAGTTTAACTATTACTAATAACATAAGTGGTTCAACTACAGGTTCAGGAGATACTATTGCTTCAACTATTACATTTACTAATACATTTGGTACTACAACTACTGATAATTTATCTGTTAATGTAACTTTAAACAGTTCACCATCAGCTTCATTTACTAATCAAACTGGAAACTTTAATACTAATGAAGCAGTATCAGGTAGTTCAATGGTAACGTTTACTATAACCGAAAGTGAAACTGATACTCCATACACAGCAAGTATAACAGGTACTGATGCAGCTAAGTTAAATCTAGTACCTCAAAATATAGCTTCTTCTTCTTGGGATATTCAAGCAGTAGAGCAATTAGTAACTCAGTCATATAGTTATAATGTAGCCATAACTGATAGCTTTGGTAAATCTTCTAGCTATAATGGAAGATCATTTACTATAGCAGCAGCTGAAACAGGTACTTTAGGAACTAACGGTACTTTCTATGTAATAGAATCAGCTACTAATGGAAACGAAATAAAAATTAATTCAAATGGTAGAACAGGAGGTCAAGGAACTTTATCAGTAACATATGATTCTAGTCAAGGCTCTCCATCAGTTCAATCATTTACTTCATCTAACGCTTTTATAGCTGTAGATAACAGTGGAAACTTATCTGTAGGTACAAGTATATCAGGATCAGGTAATACTACCGGAGGAACATTAAATTCAAACATAACATTTACTGACGATTATGGTAATGTAGGTTCAGGAAGTATTTCAGTTAATATAACGACTAACAATGCTCCAGATATAACATTTACTAATACATCAGGTAATCTCAATACTAATTTAGCTCGATCAGGTTCAACCTTAACAACATTAACATTCTCGGATACTGAAAGTGATACAATACAATATGATGATTTTGTTGGAGCTGAATCTGCTGGGTTAAACTTTAAGAGATCGGGTACATCTTTCCTAGTACAGCCGACAGGAAGTTTAGCAGCAGGTTCCTATACTATTTCTGGATCAATAACAGACAATCACGGATTTAGTACTAACACAGAAGCACATAGCTTTACTATAGCAGCAGCTGATACTGGAACATTAGCCGGAGATACTGCTATATACATAATTGAATCTGCGTTAAGTGGATCTGTATTTAGAGATGCAACAGGATATAATAATGGTAATGCCGCTCAGATATCAGTAGGTTATTCACCTTCATATGGGTCACCAGCTGCAACTAATTTTTCTTCATCTAATAATACCATAGTAGTAGATAGTTCAGGTAATCTTACTTTAGCTGTTACTTTAAGCGGTTCAGCTACTCAAAGTGGAGATACTTTTAATACTACTATAACATATGATGATCAATATGGCAATGCAGGAAGCGGTACAGTAACTGCTACAGTATTTGGTAATCAATCACCAGTAGCTAACTTTACTGCTGAATCCAATATGGAAACCTCTACTACAGTAAGTGGATCTTCAGTTGGGTCATTAACTGTAAGTGATACTGAATCAGATACTCCTTTTGAAATTTCAGTCGGAGGAACAGACGGAGCTAAATTTTTACCTAATGGCACTAGTTCTCCATTTACCATTAGACCAACAGGTTCTCTAGCTGCAGGAACTTATTATATAGATATAACAGTAACTGATGATTATGGAGAAACTGTTACTCTATCAAACGAATCTTTTGTTATAACTCAATCTTTAGATTATGGACAGGTATATGTTTATCTTTCTCCATATGGCTCAGATGCGGGATTAACAAACAACTATTTAGCTGTTATGGGTGCTAGTACTGTAAATAGTGATACACCTCCTGAAGTAACAGCTTATACTGCTAATACAGCTTCTCCATTTTATAAATTAAAAGCAGGAGATGTAGGTAGTAGCACAATAACATTATCCGGACCAGTAACTGCTACTTTAGTAGCTTCAGGATCAGGAACAGACTTAGACGGTGTATTAGATAATATGGGTAGCATAACAGCAGCTACAACTGGACAAGTAATAATAGTTTACCCTTCTGGGTCAGATATGACAGTACCAACATCGATTCAAGAATCGTTCAACAGTACAGCAGGAGGAGCAGTACCATGTATGAATGTAGATGGAAACGGATTCGGAATAGAATCAGGAGACTTACACTCCATTACTTTAGACTCAGCACATCTGGGATATAGTGAATGGTTTGTATTTGGAAGAAAATCAAGAAACTCTGTTGCAACTTCATTTAAAATGAGATTAGTAGCAGCTAACGGTAGTTTACCATCATAATAATTATAATATAGATGCCATTATTTAGTTCGAAATTAGAGTTAACATCAGCAGCCAGTAGTTCTGGAACTGCCCTGGCGGATATTGATTTTATTAGAGGTGCATTTAGAAGCGTACCTACTTTAGGTGAACTTAATAATTTACCTGTTTCTAAAGTATCAGATAATCAAATAGTTTGGGTAGAAGGAGAAAGTGCTACTTATCAAGCAACTGTTACATTAGCTGACTATATAAATACTTTTGAGGATACAGTATCTTGGTCAACATTCACAGGTTTTGGCTCAGGTGGAGGTTCAGACATATCTTCGTTAAATTCATTTAGTGCTAGTATATTAACTTATACTGGATCAACAGATACAAGATTATCAAGCATCGAATCAGTAACTAGTAGTTTACTGTCCTATACTGGTTCAAATGATGCGAGATTATCAGCAATAGAAACTTATACTTCCTCAGTAGATCCAACTGTTTTTGCAGGTACAGGTTCAAACACGTTTACAGGAAATCAAACAATAAACGGAGTATTAGTTTTAACTTCTCAATCATCAGCACCAACAGCAATTGATGGAGGGTTATATTTTGATACAAATTATAATCTTTTTATAGGACAGTAAACAAATTAAACAGATATTTATAACTAAACAAAAATACATTTAAGATGGCAGAATGGAAAAAAGTAATCGTCTCGGGATCTGGAGTAGCGCAACTCTCGAACGATGCTAACTATTTAATTAATTCCCAATCCAATTCAATGTTGTCAGGATCCTTCTCAGGATCTTTTCAAGGTGATGGGTCTGGGTTAACAGGCGTTACAGCTGACGGAACCATTTCCGGTTCAGTTCAAGTTACAGTTCAAGACACAACAGGCTTTAGCGCTCTTCAATCAAATATTTCTGCCTCATTTGCAGGTAGTGCATCGGCTCATACTCAAAGGGAAGCTTTAATTGCTACATTGAGTGCATCGGTTGATACACACTTAGATGCAAATATTACAGCATTATCTTCTTCGGTTGATACACATTTAGATGCTAATATTAGTGCTCTTAGTTCTTCAGCAGAAGTAGATAGAGTAGCAATTAGTGCATCATTTGCAACTACTCAAGGAGGACAAGACAGTAGATTAACTTCTTTAGAAAGTTTTACTGGATCTTTAGATGATACATTTGCTACAGAAGCAGAATTGAATACCGCTACAGCTTCTTTATCAGCATCAGCTCATACTGACAGAATTGCAAAAATAGCAGTTTTAAGTGCATCCGTTGATACACATTTAGACGCTAACATTACAGCATTAAGTCAATCTACTGATAGCCATCTTGATTCACAATTAGCAGTACTATCTGCTTCAGTAGATACACATCTTGATGCTAACATTGCTGCAATAAGTCAGTCATCTCATTCTCAAAGAGAGGCATTATTTGCTATTAACTCAGCTTCTATAGCAGCTCTAGATGGAGACTTTGCCACAGATGCTGAACTAGCAGCAGCTACATCTTCTTTATCTAGTAGTGCTCATACAGACAGAGTAGCTAAAGTAGCATCTCTATCCGGTTCAGCTCATACAGCTCGAAGAAGCGAAATAAGTGACTTATCAGGATCAGCTCATACACAAAGAGGAGCATTAATAACAGCTTTATCATCTTCAGTAGATACTCATTTAGACGCTAATATATCAGCACTATCCGGAGCAGCCCATACTGCACGTAGAAGTGAAATAAGTGATCTATCTGGTTCAGTTGATACTCACTTAGACGCTAATATTACGGCTTTATCAGCATCCGTTGATACTCATTTAGATGCCAACATTACAGCATTATCAACTTCTGTAGATGCACATCTGGATTCAGAGATAACATTATTAAGCGCTTCAGCAGAAGCTGCTAGAGCAGGTCAAAGCTCAGACTTAACAGATCTGATTGCTTCCCAATCAGCATTTGATACTGCAATAACACTATCAGGTACTAATGTAACAGTAGCTGGTAACTTAGAAGTATCTGGAACAACTACAACAGTAGATTCTACAACAGTAGAATTTGCAGACAATATAATCTCACTAAACGGAACAGGAGCAGCTAACGGTGGTATCGAAGTAAATGACGCCAATGGTCCTGCATCAGGTTCGTTAATTTGGGACGGTACATTAAATTACTGGAAAGCTGGAGGACAAGGATCAGAAGCTAAAGTACTATTAGGTACTGGAGACAGTGTAATATCCGGTTCATCTCAGGTAACAGTTCAATCAACTACAGGATTTGCAGCATTACAAGCTAATGTTACAGCATCATTTGCTCCAATTTCATTATCAGGTTCTGCACATACTGCTAGAAGAAGTGAGATAAGTGATTTAAGTGGTTCAGCTCATACAGCTAGAAGATCCGAAATTAGTGACCTTTCTTCATCTGTAGATACACATCTTGATGCTAACATAACAGCTTTATCTGCTTCAGTAGATACTCACTTAGATGCTAATATTACAGCTATATCTACTTCAGCTCATACAGCGAGACGTAGTGAAATAAGTGATCTATCAGGATCAGCTCATACGGACAGAATAGCTAAGGTAGGAGTATTATCAGGATCTGCACATTTAGATAGAATAGCTAAAGTAAATGTACTATCTGGATCTGCTGCTACAGCAATAACTAACTTATCCGGATCAGCTCATACAAATAGAATAGCTAAGATTGCAGTACTATCTGCTTCAGTAGATACTCATTTAGATGCTAGTATAGCTGCTTTAAGCCAATCAGCTCATGCTCAAAGAAAATCAGAAGATACAGTATTATCTGCTTCTGCTCACACTGCTAGAGCTAACCTGGCAAGTACATTAGCGATATCAGGATCATCTGGTAATGATTTAGTTAACTTAAAAACAGATTCACTATCGTTTGCTGGTGAAGGAGGAGTAGCAGTTAATGTTACTGACAATACAGTAACGATTGATACTACAGATATCTTATCTGGATCAGATCAGATAGTAACAGGATTACTGAATCAAGATGTTAACTTCGGTACTGGAGCAATAACAGCATCAGGATACTCAGGAGATGGTTCAGGATTAACAAACATTACTGTAACTCAAAATGCTACAGTAGATGATTCATTTACAAATGTAACTTCAAAAACAGTTACTCACAACTTTGGAAGTAAAAACGTAATCGTTCAAGTATATGATACTAACGACGATATGGTTATTCCACAGAACATTGATACTTCTAACGCTAACCAGGCAGTAATAGACTTCGGTATAAGCTTCTCTGGTAGAGCTGTTGTAGCAAGAGGTGGTCATATAGTATCAGGATCTATTCCTTTTGCTAACTTAATTGCAGTACCAACCCTAGTATCAGGTTCATCACAAGTAACCGTTCAATCTACTGATGGATTTACAGAATTACAGTCTAACATATCATCATCATTTGCAGTAAGCAGCTCCGCTCATACACAGAGAGAGGCGTTAATAGCTACTTTAAGTGCTTCTGCCGATACTCATTTAGATGCCAATATAGCAGCTTTATCAGCATCTGTTGATACTCATTTAGATGCAAGTATAGCCGCATTAAGTGCTTCTGTTGATACACATCTAGATGCAAATATAGCTGCATTATCAGCTTCAACAGATAGTCACTTAGATAGCGAGGTTGCATTATTAAGTGCATCTGCTCATACTGCAAGGGGAGCAATAGATTCTTCATTTACTATAGCAGGTGGTTCAGGATCGGATACGTTTACTACAGGTAACACGTTAACATTTGCAGGTACTTCTAACGAAATCGAAACTACAGTAACTGATGATCAAGTTCAAATTGGAATTGTAACTAATCCAACTTTAACAGGTGATGTAACAATTACAGGTGACTTAACAGTAACTGGTGATACAATCGAACAGCAAGTAACTAACTTGAACGTTGAAGATAAGTTTATCTTATTGAACTCAGGTTCAGCTGCTGCTGATGCAGGAATTGTAGTTAATGGAGCAGGATCTTCATTAGGATGGGATCAAAGTGCAGGTAGATGGGCATTAGATTACACTGGTGCTACATGGAATCAGACAACTATAACTTCTGATGCATTTGTTGCAGCAGTAGTAACATCTGACGATACTAATTATCAGAAAGTAGGAAACATAAGAATAGACGGATCTGATATTTACATCTACGTATAATAAAAATGTTAAAAAGGTTTTTTATGGCAATTAAAGGAAACAGGAATATAAAGGGGGAGACTAAAACTCCCTCTTATAACCTTACACCAGAAGAAGTTAATTTTATTATTGCTAAGTTAAGGCAAGCTGATTATAAAGGAAGTGAATTTGAAATTTATTTTAATATACAGCAAAAATTACAAAAAATTATTAAATAAAATTAGTCCTTTGGGACTTTTTTTATTATATTATTAGTACTATTTATAATAAAGCTAATTATTGGCCCGAAAGGGAAGTGGGCTCGAAAGAGTAACCAACCGTAAATAGAATAAAATGCCAAACTGGAAAAAACTTATCACTAGCGGATCAGACGCTAGCCTATCTAAACTTAGTATACTTAATACTAGTACTGATGATTCATTACTTATTCAAAGTGATGACGATACTTCTACAGCAGCACCTGTACTTACATTCAAAAGAAATTCAAGCTCACCAGCTAATGCAGATTACCTTGGACAATTAAAGTTCAAAGGAGAGAATAATGCAGATGAAGAAATAATTTATGCAAAAATAACAGGAAAGATTCAAGATGTAGCAGATGGAACTGAAGATGGTCTTATTGAATTTGCAAATAAAAAAGCTGGTTCAAATGTTATTACAGCTAGATTAAGAAGTGATTCTTTTCAATTATTAAATAGTACTAATCTATCTGTAGATGGTACTTCTACTTTTACAGGAGATATAACTGGAGAAGATGCACAAATAGATAGTTTAGGAATTGGTACAGCTGCATCAGGAACTACTGGTGAAATTAGAGCAACAGGCGATATAACTGCTTTCTATTCTTCTGACGAAAGATTAAAAGAAAATATTAAACCTATTGAAAATGCTACTGATAAAGTTAAAGCTTTAGGAGGTTATACTTTTGACTGGAAAGAAGGTATAGAAGATGTAACTTCAAAGTCGGGAAAAGATGTAGGTATCATAGCTCAAGAGTTAGAAAAGGTCTTACCAGAGCTAGTAAATACTAGAGATAATGGATATAAAGGAGTAGACTATCCTAAGCTAGTTGCTCTACTTATAGAATCCAATAAAGAACTAATAAATAGAATAGAAGAACTAGAAAAAAAATAATCCATTCGATTGGTCAGTTGTTGTAAAAATACGATATTTATTAATAACGAAATAAAAATAAATCACAAATGAGAATATTTGCACCAAAAGTATCTAAATTAACGTTCGCAGCAGGAGCAGATCCAGCAGATTCAGCTTTCACTGGTTCCTTTACTGGTTCGTTAATTGGTTCACTTACAGCACAAGAAGACATCTATACTACTGCACAAGCAGGATTTACTGGATTACAGTCTAGTATTTCTGGATCATTTGCAGGTAGTGGATCAGCCCACACACAAAGAGGAGCACTAGTTAGTACACTATCTGGATCAGCTCATACCGATCGAATAGCTAAAGTAGGCGTCCTTTCTGGATCAGCTCATACCGATCGAATAGCTAAAGTAGGCGTCCTTTCTGGATCAGCTCATACTCAAAGAGCTGCTCTTAACACAGCACAGACATCTGCTAATACTACTCTATCCTCTTCTTTGGATACAAGAATAAAAGTTAACGAAGGATTTAAAACCAACTTTGATACAGCTATTTCATTAAGCTCAGACGACGTTACTGTTTTAGGTGATTTAACAGTACAAGGAGCAACTACAACATTAAACACAGCAACACTAGATGTAGAAGATCTTAACATTACAGTTGCTAAAAATGCAGCAGATTCATCAGCAGCCAACGGTGCAGGACTGACAGTTGATGGAGCAGATGCTACATTTACATATACTCATTCAGGTACTAAGTGGAATCTAAACAAAGATTTAGATCTTGGTTCTAACAATTTACTTACATCAGGAAACGTAGACGGAAGAGATGTATCAGCAGACGGTACTAAACTTGACACTATCGAAGAAAGCGCAGATGTTACTGATACAACAAATGTAACAGCAGCTGGAGCATTAATGTCTTCATCATTAGGAGCTACTATTAATAATAACGTAGTTAAATTAGCTGGTATAGAAACTGGAGCAACAGCAGATCAAACATTAGCTGATTTAAGCCTTGATACATCAGACGATGTACAGTTTGATAGCTTTGGAGTTGGTACAGCTGCATCTGGTACTACAGGAGAGATTAGAGCAACTGGAGATATTACAGCATACTATTCTTCTGACGAAAGATTAAAAGAAAACTTTACACCACTAGCAGGAGCTTTAGATAAAGTAAAAGCAATCGGAGGATACGAATTTGATTGGAAAGACGGAATCGAAGACGTTGTTAGTAAGAAAGGACATGATATTGGAGTTAAAGCACAAGAGCTACAAGCACAGTATCCAGACCTAGTTCATGAAAGAGATAATGGATACTTAGCAGTTGATTATATCAAATTAAATGCGGTACTTATTGAAGCAGTAAAAGAACTAGCAGCAAAAGTAGAAGAGTTAAGTAAATAATAATATGGGTATAGTTATAAAAGCAGATCTCGAAACTAATGCGGGACCTACAAATGAGTTATATATAAGAATAGATACTTGGAAAGTTAATCTATCAGTTGCAAAAATACGTTTTACTACGACTTCGTGGTTAAACAAAAAATTTGCAGATAAGTTTTTAAGAGAGTATGCAGATCAGCCTCTTAGAAACTCGATAGGAATAGTAGGAACAAAATTAATCTACTATCCTGAAGAAGGAGAAGAAAAAGAGTTTGATATAACAAACTTATTTGACATGCCCATGCATGAAGATCAATTGGTTGAAGAACCAATTTATGAAACTAAAGAAGTTAGTAAAGAACTTCCTTATGTAAGTTTTGACGAAAACGGAGATGAGATTACTCTTTACCGTACCGTCAAACAAGAAGAAAAAGTCCAAGTAGGGACTGAAGAACATACTAGACAGGTAATAAATTACTCTCTAGTGAATAATTTAGAACAGGTTACATACGAATATTTAAAGAAACAATTAATAAACTACTTCCCAGAAAGTAGTATAATAATAGAATAAAATGGCAGTACATACCTACGGAACAACTAACATATCCTTTAGTTCATTTGATACATGGGCTAACAATATTTCAAGTGATTCAAATGTAACTATGAATAATGCTCTTGCAGATGCTTCTCCTGCCAATTCTAACCCTACTTCTGCTAGTGAGATATATAATAATAACTGGTTTCATGGACAGCTTGAAGTATCAGGAAATGGATACGTAGATGTATCTGGTCCAGGTTCGTACTCTTTAGCAGATCAAACAGGTACAGTAACTCTTAAGAACTGTAATTTAGATGAAGGTAACTTAGTCTTGACTGCAGATGAAGCAGCAGCTTATCCAGCTACTTTTGTTAGATGGAGAGCAGGAGGGTCTAGTGGTTCTGAGATTCAAACAGGAACAGTCTTAACCTTGACTGCAGCTACACAAACATCTACTACAGTATTTTACGCAGAATTTACATAATAAATAAAACAACAAGTTGCAGGTTATATGGGTATGGGAGAATATAAGAGAACATAAATCGTTTTATAACGAACTAGATACCCTCTTATTAATATCTTCAGCACTTTTATGGAAACGTTATAATAATGCAGAAGCTCTAATTCTGTATTGTGATAAACTCACTTATTCTTATCTTGAAAGTATACAAGCTACTGACCAGGAAATATGGGATGAGATAAGAATTCTACCTAAAAATAATTCTATAGATAAATCTGTATTTTGGGCTTCTAGTAAATTAGAAGTTTTAAGATATGTAGATAAACCTACTTTATTATTAGATCATGATTTTTTAACTTATACTAATTTATCTACTTTTTTAAAAGATAAACCTGTATTTTGTTTTGAAGAAGACGGTACTAATTATTATCCTTCAAGATTTGATCCTTTAATAAGATCTATAGGACATCTAATAAGTACTCCATCCTCTAAAGCTATAAATTGCTGTTTTAATTATTTCCCAAACCCTAAAGCAGCTAATTCGTATGCTCAGTTATCTTTAAGTATAATGTCGGAATTAACTA
>Ga0228633_1000402_pt1 | contig 12249 bp, 3 predicted proteins | sample 41DmetaG_FD_182703 | JGI IMG/M metagenome (GOLD analysis project Ga0228633, IMG submission 182703) | Seawater microbial communities from Monterey Bay, California, United States - 41D | ecosystem: Environmental > Aquatic > Marine > Coastal | place: USA: California | collected 2016-11-13
CCCAACCCCAACCCCAACCCCAACCACAACCCCAAATTTATTTAAAATAAAAAGTGATTAAAATTTTAAAAAAAATATAATTTAAAAAAAAATTATAAATATTTTATATTTATAATAAATTTACCAAACAAATATCAAATTATAGATGCATTTATAAATATTTTATCGATTATAAATAAAATAATGCTCCCTTACAATAATTTTTAGCCTTAAATATTTCCATAATAAATCGGATAAAAAGTGCATACTCTCTATATAGGGGATCTGGATGAACAAATAGATGATAACTTTCTATATCAATTTTTTTCAAGATATGGTTAAATTACACATTTAAAAATATAAAAAGATTATGAAACTAAAAGAAGCAAAGGCTTTGCCTTTATTTCTTATTTATAATCTTCAGATGCTGAAAATGCTAGAAAAGAAATGAATCATTAAATTATTCTTTCTAAATAAATAAGAGTTTTGAATAAAAAATCACCTTAAGAACTTAATTCTGAAGCCAATATTGTTATCAAAAATTTGCCTTAATAAATAACTATTAATGAATTAGATTAATTTTTTTAAAAATTCGGGAGCATTTTTTCATCAAGAATTATCTAGAAAAATCAAGTTGCTTTCATTTAATATGATAATAAAGAATCAGTTCAAAAGTGTTTAAATGTATTATATTATATATTAATTAGGAATAAAATTAAAAACCTTTTGTTTTATATGATGAACAGATATAAATATTTCAATTTTAAAGAAGTGTAGATTAAAGAGTATAAAAAACTAATATCTATTTAAAAAATTTTCCAGATATTACAGAATAATAAATACAAAAAACTTTGAGTGATTTTTGCAAAAAATTCGGAAAAGTAGATATTTTTTATTGAATTTAGGTTACTAGTATTCTTGTAAAAACAAATAAAGATATTGCAAAATAATTTGCATTTGTTTGTTATGAAAATTCTGAAGACGCATAAAATGCTTATAATTAATTTAAAACTGAAAAATTATTTTAAAATGAATGTTTATATGTGAATTGGGCCTAAACTAGATAAGAAAGAAATAGAAAGTTAAAAGATACATTAAGCAGTATATAAAATGAAACTAATATGTTTGTGAAAAATCTAAAGAGCAATGTTACAAAATAAGACCTCGAAAATAAGTATTCCTTATAAATTATAAAGATTTTCAATATATGGAGAAATTTCAAGTTGTGACGTTAAATCACCATAATAAAGTGGATAAAGATAAATAATTGAGACAAAATTTGGATTTATCAATTTTATTAATAAAGAAGATGCACATAAGGTATATTGTACTAATATTTATCATAGGCTCTACTTTAAGCCAAAAAAAATGAGTCTGTTTAAGAAATTTTTTAAGATAGAAACGTTTATATAAACTTTCATTTGCTAAAAAGTCAATCTGCAAATTTCTAAATTATGAAAAAAAATCAAGCAATGTAATTTATACCTAATATGAATATGATTTAGCCCATGTAAAATTTTTATTAAGGAGTATATTGATTATTAATTTTAGAATCGATAATAAGGAATGTAACCAATAATAAAAAATATGAAAAATAATTTTGGACCCATTCCTATGGGATTTTAATAACAATAAATGGGATTTATGAATCAATAATTAAATACTTAATAATTTTAATAAAATATGAATTTTTAACAAATGAATATGATGTAATAAGGATAGCCTATAGTAAAAAATAAATCTGGAATAAATAATTTTTAAGCTCAATAATAACAAGTTTTTATTTTTTAATGATAGATGCAATAAATGCAAATGTAAAATATGGCCATGTAAAATGTGCCAATTTAAAATATGAATTCATTTTAAAATGCACCAAACTTTTAGAATGTTAAGAATGTTTAGTAATTATAAAACATATAAATTTCATAGAATATGAAAAATCAATAAATTAATGAATAATCAATTAAAAAAAAAGAATTTGCAAACTTTTAAGACATTAAAAAAAAAAAAGATTAATTTTTGAAAAAAGAGATAGATTAATAAAGAACAATTTTAGGAGAATTACTATTCCCAATGATTGCTGAAGTTGTACTCAGTGATAAAAAAGATCATGTACCAAAAATAACTGGAATGTTAATAGATTTTAGTGTATTTGAGGTTTCTGACATTTTAGAATTATTTGAAGACAGAGAATCATTTTTAGATAGAGTCCGTGAAGCAGAAGAACTAATTTAGAATAGCATTAAATGATAAAATTTTATCTTCAATGAATAAATATTTAATAATTTTTTTATAATTAAAGATTCAAGCGTTTAGATCTTTTTTTGAAAATATGAATTCAATTCAAAATTTAAGATTCATCAATATTCTTATATCTTAAATACTATTTATTTGAAAATTAATCAAATTCTTAATATTTATTAATCTTATGGACACAGCAAAAATTTTCGTTGCAAATCTTCCTGAGAGAGTCTATTTCTTTTTAATTCTAGATGGATGATGAAGAACTACGTGACTTATTTTCAAAATATGGACCAATCAAGAACGTATCAATAAAGAAAAAAAATTCTATATTCGGTTTCATTGAATTTTAAGATTCCCGTGATGCAGAGAGCGCTTTAAAAGAAGACGGTTCAGAAATTAATGGTTACAAAATTCGTGTAGAACGATCAAATCCCAGATAAAGGGATGATCGTGACTATTAACGTCGTGATGACAGACGTGACTCAAGAGGATCCTACCGTCGTGATAACTACAGCAGAAGATCTAGATCTAGAAGTAGGGATAGAAAAGGTTATAGGGATGAAAGAAGTTATAGAGGGGACCGTGGAGGAGACCGTGATGGTGACCGTAGGAGAGATTTTAGGTCAGAACGTGGAGGTTTCAAGGAAAGAACAACCGGATGTTATAACTGTAAATAAGAAGGTCATATAGCTAAAAATTGCCCTGAACCCCGTTAAGACTATTAAAGAGACGTTAGAAAACCTCTAACATGTTTCATATGTGGAAAAGAGGGGCATAAAAAGATGGATTGTCCATAAGCATAGTAATATAATTTATACTGATCATTTGGTCATTTTGAATTCTTAATAACTATTAAAAGAGAATCGAGAGGACGTTATAACGATCGCAGAGATAGAAACAGAAGAAGTCGCTCTAGAGACAGAAGAAGATCTAGCTCAAGCTCATATAAAGGAAGAAGCGGAAGACGTAGAAGCCCAAGTTATGAAAATAAAAGAAGCTACTCAAGATCAAATTCGTGATTCTAGAATAATATATTATAATATTTTATTATCAAGTTTTATGCTATGATAGAATAATATCTTTTAATTCTTACGACTGAAAGATTTTTTAACTTAAAGATTATTATTATATCATATGATTTCTACTGTTATCATTTTAATTTCTTTAACTCTATTCAGTTAATTGTTCAATCATTTCAAAATTTATAGTATCTGGTATGTATCAAATTAGTATTAAATTTACCTTATCAGAAAAAAACCAAATGAAGTGAAAAATCCGATTACTGCTAGTGGATTTCTAATTGATGATAAATTTATATAAGATAAATAAGTAGGTGTAATAACTACCCCAAATCTCCCAACAGTCATACAAATTCCGTAAACTTATGATCTTACAGAGGTAGGGAATACTTCACTAGTAAAACCCATTAATGTTACAATAAATATAGTAATAAAATATTTCTAAACCTAAAAATTAAATTCATTTTACTATATTTAATGATAAACTTAAATAATATTATTAACATGTTGTACATCCTTCTGGTATTGTTATTTCAAATAATAAAATTGAACTACTTGTTATCATAAATAGACTTACATAAAATATTTATTTAGATGAATATTTAAATCTAATTGGGGCTGACAATTATTTATATATTACCTGTAGTTATACAACCTAATAATTCACTTAACCCATAGAATATAGCAGTTGTTGATTGATTTTAATTTACATATGATAATTGAAATTGTAAGCTAAAATAAACCAAATATCGAATAAACCAGAGATAACAGATTATTAAGACTTATACTCTTAAATTATTATATATCATTAAATTCCAATAACCTAATAATATATCCTTGAGCTCACCAAATTTATTGATTTATATTTAATTTATTCTCTAAATTATTTTTTGATAGCCTTAATTTTATTCTTTATTTTGAATTTTTTATTTTGAAAAAATCTCATTAGTTTATTCCATTTCTTAATGCAGTCGAAATTAAAATTCAGATCTTAAATTGAATTATGCAATTTTATTAAGAACAAATCTAGCATTTGTGTACTATTTTTTGCTAACAAGAAAACGAGGAGTTTCATCTATCCAAAGTTATACAAATAATGCTAAAATGATCAAAGGAATACCAATAACCTTTTTATATATTTTATATTACTCCTATAAATATAATTCTCCAATTATCAATATATTCAAAAATTGCGGGAAATAAAACTTAACTAATAGCCCAACCTGAACTTAAAATCACTAATGAAAAATTTCTAAATCGTTATGCACCTATCTCGCTCACATATACTAAGCAAACTTATTCAAAACCTATTAGACACCAACCAGATAAAAACAAAAATAATGTAAAACTGCTCAAATTTTATGACAAACCACACCCAATAACAGATAAACCACTAATATAAAAAATAATACCCAAAAAATTATGAAAAAAGTAATGTAATTTTACGTCCAAATTTTTATGAAAGAATAGGAAAAGTAATACCAGCTAACATAGCCCCTTAAATTTATAATTTTTTACCTATAAAATAAATTGTTTAACATAAAGCTATATCATTATCTCTATTCCATAAATTAAAATCAAATACTATGCTTTAACCATTTGGATTTTTAAGTCTATAATCAAAATCATTCATATTTTATTTATTAAATTAACATTTTATTTCATATTATATATTATCTAAATAATATATACATATTATATTTGGCTTAGATAATATTAAAGGTAATCCCATTGTCATAAAACCTAATATTATCCAAATTACTATAAATAATTTTATTAATCTTTATTAATAACGAGAATTATCCCCCACGAATTATTATGCCTTTTAAATTATCATTTTTTACTTGTTCTAAAGATATAAATGTTTTATCTTATTCATGAACAGCAAACAAAGGATTTTTCAAATAGGCTTATGAAATCTATTTATAAAATTAAAATACACAATTTTCAAATCCACTATATTTTTTTTATTCCATCAAATTAAATAATTTATATTATAAAATAATAAAAATTTTAATTTTTTATAAAAAAATTATAAAAATTATGTTTAAATAAAAATGATATTAAAATATTTAAATATGATAATTTATTATACAAAAATAATATATAAATTTATAATTTAAGAATAAATTCAAATAAATATATTTTTTAAAAAGCTTAAAATTCTTTGAAAAATGTTTTGATTTATGTCATCTTACTAATAGTAGTAAACTTTATTTTTAGCACTTCCATGTATTAATTAACTTGAAACTAAATTAAAGCAATTTTTGTTAGTATTTACAGGAAATTGCATTTCTTTACAAAATTAATAAGAATCATCGAAAATATCATTTAATTTTGAGCATAACAATGCATTTTGATCACAGAAATTAAAACTTAGATTATCAAATTTGAAATAATCATTTTTACAATTATTATAAAATTCATCACACTAAAATGGACATAGTCCTTATATGATTCCTTGTGATACTGAACCATCACATTCTGAGCATAAGATTTCTCTATATTTTTAAAGACATGATGTCGATATGATATCTTTTGATGCATATAAAACTTTTATCCATCTAAAATATAAATTATAATACTGTCGTTGTAATTTATCAAAATTATTTTTATCACAGCATGTTCTTTGAGAAACTTCACTACAGAATAATACTCCCCCTTAATTTTTGATATTATTATAGTTATATGTCATTTCTATATATTTATAATAAAACATAGCGAGGGCGATTATTTAAGACAAGGTATATCTTCATTACTATATGTCACAGTTAATAAAATAAAAATCAATTGTAATATTTTTGTCATTTATATTTAATTATATAATAATTATGGAGACTGAATAAAATATGTAAATTATTCAAAAAGAATTGATTTTATAATTCCTAAATCCTAATGCAAATAATATTGTGGACGAAGAAAATATTTGGAAAATTCTTATATTTGATCAATTTTGTTAAAATACACTCACTTTATTGTTTAAAGTTGGCAATTTAAGAAATGTAAATATTGCTCTTCATCTTAATTTAGATGTAAAAAGAGATTAGTTACATGGAATTAAAGCTATTTATTTTGTTTAGCCTAATTAAGAAAATATATTAAAGATTATAGAAGGTATTAATTTTTTTGATAAAGATTTTCGATAAGATTTATATTCTGAAGTGCACATAAATTTTGCATATGAAATACAAAGCGATTTATTAGAAAAATTAGCAAAAGGAGTAGAAAAATATAAAGGACAACATAAAATTTAAAGTGTTAATCAACATAATTTAAATTATAAATGTTTAGCATCAAATTTATTTGAAATATCATATTAAGATCCATTTTTAAATTCTTTTAAATAAAATATTGATATGTGCGATTACTTAGCTTAAAGTTTATTTACAGTCTTTATAAGTCAAAATAAAGTAAAAAATTTTAAATATTAAGATACCTAATATATTTTATGATAATGATTCATTTGTTTGTAAATAAATTGCAAATAAAATTTAAATACTTTTTAAAGATTTTATAGATTCTTAAGAGTATAATCAGTTATTAGAGAATAATAAAATTAACCAATAGGTATATTATATTATTAATAAGAGTGTATTGGTACTTTTGGACAGAAATATAGATTTAGCATGTAATTTACTGCATCCATGGCATTATGGTGCTTTAATTCATGATTTAATAGAAATAAACAATAACAAGATATAAATGACAATGTAAAAAAGTATAATGAAATATAATAGAATTAACTTTTGATTTTGATACATAATCAGATAAATTTTGGAATGAAAAAATAAATTAGCCTTTTCCTGTTGTTGCAGAAGATATTGATAAACAATTGAATGAATGGAAAGATGAATATGAATAGATGGGACATAAAAGATAAGCATAAGAAGTTATAAATTTTGAAAATAGGATGAGTTATCATAAAACTTATCAAATGCATTAGATAAGGTGCCTGAAATGTCGGAAAGAAAAAAAAGAATTGACATGCATACAAATATAGCAACTTATTTAATGAATGAAATTAAAGATAGATTATTAGATTAATTTTTTGAATTAGGAAGTGCTATTATATAAAATTAATTTTTCAATTCTTAAGAATATACCTAATTTATTGATTTGATTAATTAAGATAACAAAAATGAAATGGATTGTTTTAGATTAATATCTATTTATTTGTTGAGTGATGCAGTATAATAAAATTAAGTGTAAAAATACGAATTTTTAGATTAAATTACATTTAAAAATTAAAATTTGGTTTAAGCTATGAAATTTATATAAAAATAAGTAAATATATAAATAATAAAGATTTAAAATAAAACAGTAGTAAAGGTTGAATAAAATTAACAAGAAGATTAAAATAATTTTTAATCAATAAATATTTTAAAAGATATAGCAAGTAAAGTAAAATCGCATTAAATTACATCAAGAGTAGCAAATTTAGGTAAAGGAATTTTTCAGAATATATAGGCATAATTAAGTGGAAATTAATATGTATTTTTAAATTTTAATAGTAATATAAAGTAGGAAAAATTATAGAAAATATAATAGATGATAAAAAGCATAATCTTAAGTTTATATAATTAAATAAAGTAAATATATAAAAATAAAAGTAATAAAAATACTAAGATATATTTGTATTTATGGGTAATGGTGGAAATTATAATGAATTTACAAATTTATAAGATATTAGTAAAAAATATAATAAAAATGTAAAATTTAAATATAAAATAAGATATATTATGGAGCACCAAAAATATATAATGCTTAACAATTAGTTAAAGAATTTTCATAAATTCATTAATGATATATAATTCAATTAAGTCTTATTAATGTCGGATAATTTTGTATGAATCTTAAGGAGTTAATCGTTGAAAAACTACTTCTTAATTTTTTCTTTCTACCCAATGTATCTTTACTATAAATCCATGTTTTAACTCTCATATCTTTCTTCACCTTTCTTGAATCGATATTTGGTAAATCATAACCTAATCATTATTAAATATACCCTCATTATAGTCCAATTGAGACACCTCTGATATCTTTTTAACGTCATAATAATCTTCAGGATCCCATTTTGTTATATCTGGGAAAGGATTTACTGGAATTTTAGATGGGAATATCACATTTTTTCTTTAATATTATATTTTTTATAATTTTAAAATATATCAAAATATTTTAAATTTTTAAATTTTTATATAAATAATATTTCTTTATTTTTTTATATATTTCTAAATTTCTAAATTTTTAAATTTTTTAAAATAAATTTACTATGAAGCCATAGATTCACAAACTAATTTATATAAATGAATATTTTTAGTATCTTATTTTGCATATGTTAAGGCATCAAATTTTGTTGGTAATTTATCAAACATTTTTGCTGTTACAAATTCATCACTTATGTCCTATAAAAATATAAATATTACTTCTTAAACATCCTAATCATTAGGATTTATGCCTTCTTTTTAAACGATATTTTTATATTACTACATATCAACAGGTTTTAATACTATTAATATATTATATTTATACATTCTAAATCTTACGTAGCTATTTATTTTTTCTATTCAATATTTTGCATTAACTGTATAAATTATAATTTCCTAAATTATGTATTTTTACTTATCTTTACATATCTTTTCATTTTCTTAGGCTTATTTAAATTAATTTTCATCAAATTCATATATTTTGTCTTACTTTTCTTTATAAGGCTCTGATTTTATCCCTAACCCAGCTAATTCATTCATTTATTGAATTAAATTTTATCTTTTTTATTTTTCATTATTTGATAAATCTTTTTCCTTATTATTAATATATATACTATATCCATTAATTAATTCTTTAATCTATAAAACTCTTTAGTTCTATCATCAATATCATATTTCTTTACTATATTATAATTTTACATTATATTGAATTGATATTTCTTTATAATTAATTTATCTATTCATTTCATTGGCCATATTTAACTTTTATAATAAAACATTTTCTTATTATTACTAACGATATTAATTATATCTATTAATTATAAATTTACTTAAGTTCTAAAGATCCAATATCAAAACTTTTTTTTGATTTCTATTCATAAAGTTGTTTTTCTGGTTTTTCATATTAATTACCCTTTCCTATCATAATTTTATTTATAACCCCATTTAGTTACCGGAGCAGGTAATATATTTGAAAATGATAAGAAAAGCTAAACTCTTTTTGAAGGAACAGTACCCATTGCTAACCAATATCTTATACGATTTTTATTCAAAATAACCGCTCTATCTATTGCTTTTGTTTCTTTTGGAAGCCAATAACCCACATGTTCAAGATATCTACCCTTTAAAGCTCCTTTGTCTTTCATAACAACAATTTTAAAAGCAGGATGATTGCGGCATCCCTGATTTTATAAAAGCATCCTAGTTTTAACCATAAGATCTAGATTTAAATATTATTTTATTAATAAAATGAATAAATATAAATAAAATTTAAAGGATAAAATAAAAGACCTCAATATTACAATTAGAAGTTAAAGATCATAAGAATAATCAATATTAGATAATAGTCAATTATATAAATTGAAATAATAGACTGAATAATTTAAATAAAATATATTAAATTAAAATGATAGTGATATAAGTTTATAGTCAATTTCAAAATAATCTTTTTAAATATAAAAAAACAGCTTTATTGATTATTTAAGTGAAAGTGATGATGATTTGATTATACAAAAGTAAAATAATAATTGCAATAATTCAAAATAAAGCAAATAAAATTTTAGTTTATAAATTTCAACACCTAAAAACTAAAAATCATTACTTAGAAATTAAATTTAATAATCATCATTATCAAAAAATTAAATTATTCAATAATCTTAATAATCTTTAAAATCTGATTAATCTTTTTAATATAGATTAATGGATAATAAAAAATAAAATTTTCCTTAAAAAATAATTCAAGTTTTTTAATTTTTTAAAAGGAAAATTAATAAAAGATTACGCTTTTATAATTCTAACAATAATGCTCAATAGATTATAGAAATTATTTAAAAAATTAATGACATATATATTTATTAATCATTTACGTTTCTTTAAATTTTACATTGAATGATACTCTCTATAAGAACTCATATAAATAGAAATCATAATTATTTTAATAAAAATAAATAATTTTAAATAATTAATTATTCTATACTCAAAGAATTAATTCTTATATTTAATAAATATACGATTAATGGTGAACAAAGTACAATTATTAAAATTAATTTAAAATAGAGTAATTTTTCATAAAACTAAAATTTATCTTTCAGGGTTTAATAACTCTATCCATTAAAATATATACATTTTTTGTGAAAATTAATCCTAATCCACTTAAAATCATCAGTATATTATTGAAAATTAAAAAATTCGAATTAAAAATATGTGATTTTTCACCTAAAACGTTATGTATCACATTATCTCCTACAATAAATATTGGTCTATTATATATCAAAATTATACAGAATATGACACGCTCTTATCATAAAATTTGTGATTATTTCTTTACTTATTAAACTCATTTTTTTTAAGAATTTACATTAAAAAATATATGTAAATTTTCTTGTAATATAACAGAAATTATATATTTTTATTTATAATAGAATGATAAAAGACTTTTTTATTAATTAAAATATTTATATACTTTTAAAAATGAAAACGAGATCAAATAATTTTTTGAAAACAGCTATATAATTTTAAACTAAGATAAAATTAAACCCTAAGAAAGAAGCTTAAGATAAATAGTAGTAAATCTTAAGACAATCTTATACATCAAAATGTTCAAATTATTTTACATAAATATATAATATAGACTAAGAAAAAGTAATGATAGAGTACATATTATTTATAAAAGTGAAAATGATTCTCACAAATCTTTGCCGTCTAATGTCGACTTAGAGGTCATATTGAAATCTTCCATATAATATATTTAGATATTAAAAAAGTTCAATGCTAAACAGGAAAAAATATTTAAAGATCTTTTATATAATAATTATCATACAAGTATTATTTCAGGTATTATTTTAAAAATAAGATTCATTTTGGCTTATTGTTTGTAGATTTTATCATAGAAATAATGGATAGGAACATATATTAAAAAATAGATTAAAATAAAATTATGTTAATTTTTTGATAAATTTTACATAAGAAAAAGAAAGAGATTGGTTTTTTTCATAATATACAATAATAGTTAGTCATTCTTTAATTTAAAGTTTAATCTGTAGTTATCCTAAAAGTAGAGAAAAATTTACTTTATAATTTTAAGTAATGATAATAATAATAGTAATAAGTAATAAATAAATTATAAAAAATATTTGGTGGATTACTATCATAATCTTTAAAAATTATTATAAAATGGACATTTAATAAAGATATGAAAATAATGTATGATGATGATAAATTAAGCGATGAAATACAAAAATATAAACTACCCAATTTATAATCATTTAAAATTAAAAAAGTTTATGATTTATATATAAGATTGGCAATTCTACAAGTATCTAATAATATATAAATGATAAAAAAGACTAACATTTAAAATAATATCTATCTAAAGATTAAATTAATATTACTAATATATCAAATTGTGAAAAGTTATTTTTCTTAATTTTAGAGTCGAATACTAATTAAATGATATGGTCAAATAAAGCAAAGATATCTTTAAATACTTAAAATAAAAACACATTAAAGATGTTAAATAAAAAAATGTCTTTGAATAATAAATCTATAAGATTTAATTGGTATTTATTTTTTCATTTTCAAGAATAGTAGATACCAAAAATCTAATATCACCAAACATTACAATTCTATACATATTAAAAAAAAAAAATTTTGATTCATTTCGAAAATCTATTTTTTAATTTTTAGTTATTTTTGACTCTATTTAATATTAAAATTTATTAATATTTATAAACATAATATATTCATAAATAATTTAAATCATAATAATACTAATTATATTATTGTAAAAATAATGTATTTTGGGG
>Ga0228633_1000404_pt1 | contig 12201 bp, 10 predicted proteins | sample 41DmetaG_FD_182703 | JGI IMG/M metagenome (GOLD analysis project Ga0228633, IMG submission 182703) | Seawater microbial communities from Monterey Bay, California, United States - 41D | ecosystem: Environmental > Aquatic > Marine > Coastal | place: USA: California | collected 2016-11-13
CTTAAAAAAATATATTTTTTTAAATTTATTATAAAAAATTCTATATCTGTCTAAAAGGGTAGTAATTATAAATTATAAAAAACGATTAAATAAAATAGATATATATATTTGTAATTTGAAATAAACATAAATTCATTTTTTCCAGCTTTATGCAATATTATTAAAATATGTTGAAGTTTTTTCTCCGTAATAGCTAAGATTAGATGAAGCCGTATTTACCAATTATTGGACTTTTTCTTAATATTAATAATTATTGTCATACTAAAAATTATAAAAAAAAAAACTTATTCTGGTTATCCGAAATAATTTGCACTTGAAATTGATTTACAATTATTAGTTATTCCTTGATGATTCATTTTTTCTACTGCATTATCTTATTCAAACATTTATTTAGATGATATTGATTTTACATTTTCCTAATTTATTTTTTATTTTACTTTTTTTTAAAATCCATTTTCTTATTTTTAAACTTATTTTTAAATAACAGGTTAAGTTTATTATACATATTTAACTTTTGGTTCTTCTTTAATGACATTAGTTGTTTAATCTTCTAGTGATAATGCATTGAAATCTATATTTTCGATTTTTCTTGCTTAAATTTTTCCATTATTTTAAGTTGGGTTTTTATTGAATAAAGATTTGAAATCAGTTTATTTTGGAATTATGATAGGCTTTTTTTCTTCTTTAACTTAAACAATTTCTTAGACTGGTTCTATAATCTCATCTATATTTTCTTTTTATTCTTTTTATTCTTTTTATTGTTTACTATTTTTATTTATAATTTTATCCACACTGTATATATTACATATCTTACATATTTTCAAGTTCATTTTTATACTTTTACATTTAATTTGATTTATAATCGATATTCTATAAATTTATGCCCATTCTTTAAAAAGACTAAATAGCTCTTTGATTTCCACCATTTTATATGTAGAGTAATTATCTTTATGTCCATGAATCTAATGTACATGATCTCACAAATGAATACTTTACTGTATATTATCTATGTTTTCCTGATTTTTTATATATTTACCAGCACAGTCCATACATATAAATAAGCCTAAATTAACACTTGTCCAGGTAGGTTTTTTAGCATTACAATCAATGCATTTTTAGTTTTCTATAATTTTTTTCAATTCAGCAAATTATGCTATAACTTCGTTATTATCTAATGGAGCATCATAATTCATATTTTTAGTTCGATTTATATACTTTATAAACGCGTTATAATACAAAATTAAATTATAGTAAAATTATAAGTATTCTATTTTTAAAATTTTCAAATTTAATTATATTATAAAATATTTATATATTCTTGAGCATATAAATTATTTATAAAACTAATAATTTCATTAATAATTCTATTTTTAATATAGTTCTTTTTTAAGAAAGTTTATTTAAATCATATTGATCATTCTTATCTCTTTTATTCAAATATATATTAATTTAAAAATATATTAATTTTTTATAAAATATCAATTATTCTCTATAATTAAACATCTTTCATTTTTCATAATTTTTCAATTAATTCTATTTATTTCTATTATATATTATAATATATTATTATATTATACTTGATGAATTATTGATTTAAATTTCCTTCTTTATGAGGGCAAAATTACTTTTGTCTTCAAATTTCTTTCTATTAGACTACATTCTTTTGATATTAATTTAGAAAAATCACTTATTGATTCAAAAAAATCATTTTAGTCACTTTTATGCTAATAATATATAAATATAGTAATACTATAGATTACCTAAGGAAATTTTATAAGAAAATTTGTTATAAAAAAAATTTCAACAGAAATATCCCAACTTTTATCAAAATCTTCTCCCTTGACTATTTATTAGAAATTTTATAATCTAGTATTATGGTTATGATAATAAAGCTATTCTTCATAAGTCAAAAGATCATATTCAATAATTTCTAAAGAATCATTAGGAATTAATCTAGTTTCAGTCCCAGTGGGGGAACAATATGCTTTATAATTTTTATATAAAAATATTACGTTATAATAAAATTTATCCTTTAAGATATTTCATTATGCTAGATCCTGAATCTGAGGTTCGATATGGACATATAAATTTAATTAAGCTTTTAGCAGGCTTTATTATTTCTACCCATTTTTATTGAGCACAATTATCTTATAAAATATACTCATCAAGTAATTCTTAACTTTATGATCTTATATCAACCTTAATTAAAAATTACATACAGAACTAATATCAGATATAAATAATGGCTTATATTTTTAAAAACTCTTTGCAAGTTAATCAGAAAAATATTCATTATAAATTTCTATATTTTTGTATTGTTTTTTTAGTCTAAATTAAGACGGATCTATCAATATAAATTTCTATTTAAAATTTTTTTACTTTATTTTGAAATATTTCTGCTAATAATCCAATGTGTGTTCCAGGCGCCGCTCCTACATATAAAATTGTATCTGATAATTCACTATATTATGTAAGAAAATATAATTCTATTAAAAATAATTTTCTTTATTCCCAATGTATTATATTTTATTTAAATACGCAATTTTGTGAACTAATTTATTTTTATTCGAGATTTTAAGTTGAAAGTGTAAAACCAAATTATGAAAATTATTTTTAAAGTGATTATACTTGATCATAATTTCGGTTATTTTTGAAGCATATAAGTTATTTTATGATTAAATAGAGCCTAATTAAGTAATATAGAATGATATTTTTCATTAAAAAAAAATATATAATTATATATTCTATTGCAAAATTATAAAAATAAAAAATGTTTGAAACAATATTAGAGAAACTATTAATAAATTATTTTGGTTAATACGTATAAGGTATTGACACAAATTCTTTACATTTAGGTATAAAATGAATAAAATAGGTGTATGGAAAGGTGATTTGATTATAGAAAATGTAAAATTAAGAAGTGATATATTAGATAATTTTGATTTTCCTTTGCTTTTATAATATTCATCTATTGGAAAATTATAAGTTAAAGTTCCATGGACATAGTTAGGTTCCACTCCTGTAGAAATTTTATTAGAAAATGTTTTTTTACTTGTTTCATCTATAGAAGATATAGATTAATAAAATATTTCTGGTAAAAAATTAGCAAATTAAAAATTTGGTCTTTGCTAAAATTATGTTTAGGCTTTATAAAAAAATTTTAAATAAGAAAAAAATGTGTAGACTTAAGAAAATGCGGGATATTTAGATTAAATGTAAATGAAAATAATAGATAATTTATAAATTACAATAAAAAATATACACATAAGATACGAAGAGAAAAATTCATAAAATTAATTTTCATTTGGATTAACATTAGATCAAATGAGAGGTTTAAAATTTATATTAAATCTAAAATTTATTTAGTTGTTACCACTGATTAATTTTGGAAAAAAAGTTTCATTGATAGAACTCTCCCAAATAATAAAAAATAACCTATGTATAAATTATTAGAAATTGAAAATTTTAATATTTATTTCAACTCAAAAGAAAATGATATTTATAATGAATATCATAGTAGTATATTAAATATAAAAATGTTATCATCAATAAGTTCTATATAATAAGAAAATATTGTTATATAATTGACAGCAAATGCAAAATTAGTATAAAATTCAATTGATGACTATTTAAAACCAGAACTTGAATTTTAAATTGATTTAGAAGTATTAGATCTGAAATTTGATGAATTACAATAAAAATAAATTATACAAATATTAAACAAATACATGAAATTTAATAAATAGTTGATTTTATTAAGAAATAATGAAAAAAACTTAGGCGAAGAATTAATTTTAGTCTATTAAGATGAATATATACAAGGATTATAAAAAATATTAGATGCACCAGAACAAAAAATTGATATACTTCCAACTACCGAATAAAACTTTTTTTTTATGATTCTTGAGGAAGTAAGTTTAGAAAAATTATATGAATGGAGTAAAATTGCTTTAAAACATCATTAAACATAAGTTTTAATTACTGATAAAGAAAAAATCAAAAAAAAAACTAACAATTCTTGGTCAGCTTGGGTAAAAAATTATATTAATTTAACAAATTTTATATTTTATAATAAAAGTATAATAAAACAAAAGTAGATGAATAAACAATATAATTAACAGATGATGAGCATTAATAAATATAAGAATATATTTAAAAAAATTTTGACTAAGAAAATTTAAAAGTTGAAGAAATTTTGCGTCCACCAGATGTGGCTAAAATTTAGATAGTTTTGAAATTAAATAAAGGTATTAAATTTAAAAAACATTCATTTAATTATTAAAGGCAGTCTTACTTTTAATTATTTTGAGTAGGAAATAAAACATAGTTTATAAATAAGCTCAAGTTAGGTATATTTGAATTTTTTGTAATTTTAACAAGGATCATCTTTAAATATCTAAATAAAAGATTTTTCAGTGTTTTAATAATAATAAAATGAAGAAATAATAGATAAATAAGAAATAATGTTTAGTAATCAAGATAGTGATAAAATTCTTGACATAAAATTTCAAAAGAATCCTTATTAAAAAGAAGAAGATTTATCAATAGAGACATATATATAATCTTTTAATTTTATAATAAATCCATAATTGATAAAGTATATGAAGAAAATAAATGATATGATATAACTTTAGAACTAAGAGTAAAAAAATAAAGCAATATAATAATATAATAAAGTTTAAGATAAAACAGAATAAACTATATAAAATTTTATAAATTAAGGCTTAAAAGTCAATGTAATTTATTATATATTTATAGGTTGACATTTAAATTTAGTCTCCTAAAATCATTTTTCCGAATAATGATGAAATTACGGAAATTAATTTAGGCAATTTAACAATGAAATCGCTAAATTCGTTTAATTAAAATACATCATATGACGATTATAAAATTAATATTACTGATATCAAATGGTACATAATTTTATATATTAGTGTTTTTTATGAAAAATTGAAATTTGAGTTAAATACTTTGCATAAAGAGATAAAAGATTTAACTTAATGGGAACATTAATTAAAAATAATTGAAGATTATAATTTAAATATAGAATTATTTATATTAAAAAATATTGAGACTGATATAAAAAAAGTATTTAATATTTATGATAAAAATAAAAATAATAAATTTTTATTTTAATCAAAGATATTAAATAATTTTAGTCGAAATTATTGATAAAAGGTATTTTACCAGAAATGTAAATAAATATAAATGATAAATTCTATAAAAGTATGATAAAATTATAATAAAACTTGAATACATAAAAATAATAAGAAATAAAATAAGAAATAATATAAGAATAGTAATAAGTTGAAGAATAAGTTTAATTTCATAAATTCAAAATATAAAATTAATGTGAGTTTTAATTTGAAATAATAAGAATGGATATAAATTTATAATAAGACTATAAAAGATGGTTTCATATGAATGTTTAAAATATAGGGTTCAATTACTCTATAAATAAAGATTAAGACATATTTTAATTCAAAATTTAAAGATTCAAATTAATGGATTCAATCGAGTTTTTTACAAATCCTAAATCAAATTATTTTATGCAAAGTTATTCTAATGTATTTATAAAATATTCTTTAGTAATCAGATGATACCTAAATATTAGAAATTTAAATCACTTAAAATGAATAAAGCTAAAATATATATATAAATTGTGGTAATTTATTTATAAATTGGAAACCTAACACATTTTTAAAATTGTTTGAATTTTTTGGCATAAATAAAAATTAATTATAAAATGATTAATAATAAAAAAAATCAAATATAAAACAAATCATTAATTTGAAATTTCATAAGCTATAATTAGACTTAATACATAAATAAACTAAAATAAATTTAGCTTAAATAAAAATAACCGATTTATCAGCTCGTAATTTTTAATATTTTTTAGTATCTGAATAAAGCTAAGATTAAACTAAGATAAATGGAAAAATTGGAAATTTATAGCTTTTCGACACGACTAATTATCCAAATACATTAGATTCAAATTTAGACTATATAAAAATTAATCCTATAGAAATATTTGGAAATAAATTAGATGAATAAATTTTAAAATTTAGTATATTTATATATAAATAGATATTTTGATTATAAATGACGAATAGCAAATAAAAGATAGAATTGATAAATTTATAGATATGGAAGTATCTCCTATCAATTGTTTTTATTTTCATTAAATTATCAATAGACTTGTCGATTATAGCATTAATTAAGTATACTATTTTTTATTAGATTAATAATCTTATTTTTTCTTAATAAATATTTACATTAAACGAATTATACTATGAGGGTGGAGTTTAACCGTAAAAAGTATTCGGCGACCATAGTTATTTAGATTAATTAATAAAAAATGCATTATTTGCAAAAATAAATGTCAAATTTAATTAAACATCTGTTATTTTAAAATAATTTCCAAATTCTATAAATAAAATCATTCTTTAAGCAGATTAAATTTTAATAGAAAATAAAATATAATAAAATTAATTAAATGAAATAGATCATATATAATGGGACGAAATATTTAATATAGATATAAAAAATTTAAAAGTAATTTATAATGAAAATGAAAATATTAAAGAATTAAGCGTTCCAAATTAATTTGAATTGAAATTTTTGCATCCTTTATTTTACGATGAATTAAAAATACTATATCCAAATGTGTAATTCGAAGACAATACAAATAATTTAAAAGGTGTATTTTCGCCATTAACTTTAAAATTAAATAAAAATGAATTTTAAGAAATAGTAAAAATATTTAATTTTAATTTGACATATAACGATCAATAAGATTTTATGTTTATATATGATTATGATGTTTAAAAATAGTTTAGACCTGTATAAAATAATATAAACATAAAATTTTTAGAATTTAATTTATTTGCCTTAAATGAATAAGAAAATAAAATTTTACTTAATATAAATCATTTTAATATTAGATACTTTTAGGACTATAAATAAAATGTATATTATTATATATTGAAAGGATAGTTTAGAGATTTGTTTTTAATCATTTAATGGAATATAATTTTCTGATTAGTAATAATAAAAATTTATTGGAGATTTAAAAGATCTTTAAATATAAAATTAATAATACAATATAGATTTTTAGAATGATATAAAATCTTAATTTATAAATGAAAATAATTAATTCAAGTATTTTTCGAGTATGACTAATAATGAAAAAAATACTCAAATATAAATATCTGATGTTAAAATATTAGCAATCACATCAATATATAAAAATCTATAATATTTCTTTTCTACAGATGAATCTTGTCAACCTTTAAAAAATAGTTTATTTATATATAAAAAGATGATTTAAAATAAGGATTTTCATTCATAATCAATATAAAAAAAGGAATGATATGTTTACCGATTAAAAATAGCTAATAAGTTTTGGTCTCTAGAGGTGATATTAGCTTTACTATTTAATAACCTTTTCATTAAATATCAAAAGTCTTACTGTAATATATATTTTTTAAAAGATAAAATTAAGAATTTTATAAGGAATCTATGGAAAAATTGAATTTTTATCAATTAGAAATATTTAAAAGCAATTTAAATGATCTCATATAAATGCCATTTAATTAAGTTTATAGTTATTTTAAAAATAGGTTAGAAAAAGAAATTTTATTATGCCATTTACATTATATATTTAGAAAATTAATTTTATTGATGTAAAAAATAGTTAAACCAATTAGATGATATATAAGATATAAAATAATGTTTTATATAAAAATATTTATAGATTGTAGTTTAAGATATAAACATAAAAATATCTTACAGAGATTTTGAAGTTTTAAAATCAATATATGAATTTTAACTGGATGAATATGGTAATTTTATTTAAGAAAATATAAAATAATAAATCAATAGTTAAGATACAAATGAAAGTAGTTTGGAGATAAATCAATTAAATGTAATTTTATAAATTTATATAATTTATATAATTTATATAAATAGATTGTATGTATAAATGAGACAAATTAAAAATGTATACCTATTGTTGATATAGATATAAACTATATATAAGGTAAATTAGCATAAAATATAAAAATGCATTTATAATTACAATTGAATTATTAAATAATGTATTACAATCCATATAAAGGATTTTGGGAGCCATTATTAGAATATAATGAGATGAATGTAATATATATATATGGTGAAAATTCTAATCCAAAAAATACAATATCAATTGATTAGTAAAAAGATGTTATGAATTTCAATTTATCATAAGATTTTCTATTAACATTATAATAAAATTTATAAGAAATATAATAAATATAGTAAGATTAAGAAGAATTTAAAGATATTGATAATAATTTAGGTGATAATATATAGTATGTATCACCTTATACATTATAAAATCAAACTGGTTATAAAATTATAGTGTCTGGGAATTAAGGCATCGATAATGAATGTATTACAAATTTAGATATAAGTCACAGTTTTTAGCATAATTAGTTGACTTAAGATAAAATAAATATATAAATAATATAAAAAGATATAATTGAAGTTGATGACATATTATTAAATTCTCATATATAAAAAAAATACTAACTTTATGATAATTTTAAAATAATAGCTAGTATATAAATTCAAGGTTCGAATAGGATAGTAAATTTAAGTTCTGAATTAAAAATTATTAATGAAACAAATAGAAATATTAATTTATTTTTATAGAACAAAAATGATAACGATGATTATATTAATCACGCTATAAATGCATAAAAATTCTATTATGTACCTTTTGACAGAATATACGATATATTTTATTTTAAATACTAAAATAATGTATTTTAAATATAATTAGTAGGAAGGATGGTCATAATCAATAAATTTATAAAAGGTTTTATAAGTCAATAAACATTAATTATTATAAGTTAAAACACTTAATAATTATACATTAATTAAAATAGATAGAGATCAATTTTAAACCAATTTAACATTTTTGGCTCCTTTAATTATTCATAATTATTTACCTTTCAATATAGAATTAACTTTAAATGATCAATTAACATAATTAGAGTAAGATAAATGCCATGAATATTATCAAAATCAAGAATATTAAATATACCTTTAAATAAAAATAGAGGACTTTATTCAGACTGTAAAAATTTTGTTGAATCCTAATAATGAATTTGGTGATAAATAGATATAACTTTTTGATTTTGACGGTTATCAAACTTAAATTGGTCTTAAATATAGAAAAAATATAAATGGGAGCAAATCTATATATATTTATTCAAAAATGATCATAGAAAATAATACACCATATGAAATAAAATATCAAATAAAAAATAATTAAGAATAAATAGTAAATTTATAAAATAAAAAAAACAAAATAGTTTTAATAGACAAAGCAGTTACTATATAATTTGCAATAAATGAAGTGAATTTTTAAGCTAAATAACAATTAAACATTAATGTTTAAACCAACTTATTTTTAGAGATTTATGATACTTAAAAAATAAGTAATGTATATGAATTGTCAATTCAAACTAATTTGAAATCAATAGAAAAAAATTTAATTACTAAAATAGTAACAGTCTCACCTAAATATATCATTATAAATAAAACTGAAAATCCTATTTTCATCATATAAGAAGGAATTTTTGATATTTAAACAGAAATCAAATAGAATTGTAGACGTCCGTTCCACTGGAATAATAATAAAAAAGGAAAATTTATTTAGATTAGATAATAGGATACTATGTTTAGTGGTTTATTGTAAATTAGCAATATTGGAAGCTAAAATTTCATTTGTAAACATAATGAATCAAAAAATAAAAGATAAGTTAATTTATTTTATATTTAGGTTAAAATATTCATTTTTTCGGTCTAATTTATTGATTAGATATACTTTATTTAAATTATTTAAGCAAATTTCTAAAATTCTAATTATGTTATAAAAAATAAATTGAATTATTCAAATTTCTTAATATTTTAAGAAAAAACGGAATCAGATTAAGGTTTTTTGTTGAAAAATAATGAAAAATAGATATTTGGTTGGAGAAAACCTTTAATGCCAAAAATACTTACTATAGAAGTGTATTTTAATGAAAAAAGCATGTTAGATAAAACATCAAAAAATATTTAAATAGATTTTGAGGAAGTAGATTATAAACGAGTCTTTAAATTTGAAAAATGTTAATTTTTAGTAAGAATAAAGATAAAAGGATAATAAAGAATTCTTATAATTCAAGATGAAATATATTAAAACAATAAATCAGATTTTATAAATTGTTAAACATAATTTAATGTAAAATAATTAGGTAAATTTCAAATGAATAATAGGTGTTTCACTGATTGGATCATATTTAAAAAAAAGATTAGAAATTTAGTATATAACTTTATAAAATACTGAAATTATGATTTAAAATACATAAGATAGCAATATTTTACATTTTAGAATAAAAAACATATAATTAGACAATAATACAAACAATAGTGAAAATTTAGGAGTCACAATAACCTAAAGTTAATAAAATTAAAAGAACTATCATTTAGATATTTGTATTGAAAAAGTAATAAAAAATTAAAATAGGATATAAAAGTTAAAAATTTACTATTTTTGAAAAGAATGGAAATTTATATAAAACCATCAACTATAAAAATTAGTGATGAATTACTTGAAATCTTTTATCAATATATATAAGTATTTGAATCTTTATAAATTGAAAATAATCAAATTATAGAATGGTAAAATTATAATCCCAAATTATTAAAAAGTGACATTTTTATTGAAAGTATTATAAATTTTATTTAAAGTTATGACTATTTCACCACTATTTTTGAATTTCACTTTTAAAACTAGTAATTTTAAAAATAATGATGATAATCAATATTTTTTAATGACAATTTTTAAAGCATTTGGCATAGTATTAGCAAATATTGATAATTGTCCCATTGAATTAACTGGAATTAGATTTACAAAATGTTATTCAACGTAATAAGGTTTATAAAGTATAAATTTATTTATTCTAGAATTATTAATTTTTCACTATTAAGAAAGACTAAAATCATAAATATATAAAATAATTGGATCAATTGATATTTTAGGGAATCCATTGAATTTTATAAATTAAATAACTTCTGGAGTTGTTGATATGATAGAATAGCCTATTGAAGGATTTGTATAAGGGCCATTAGAAGGTTGATAATTTTTAAATAAATAGGAGGCATAGGCTTAGCAATAGGCGCTGGATCTTTAGTCAAAAATACTTTAGAAGGATCTTTTAATTCTTTTTAAGCTATTACTGGATCTTTAGGAACTGGATTGTCATCTTTATCTAGTGTAAATTTTATTTTAATATATTAGGATGAATAATACATTACATAAAGATAAAAATAAAACAACAAAAAACCAAAGAATTTAGCACAAGGCTTTGAATAAGGGATATCTAGTATCTTTAATGGCGTTGAAAAAGGATTATCTGGATTTATAACTTAACCAATTCAAGGGGCTAAAAAAGGTGGTTTAGAAGGATTTATTTCAGGTAGTTTTAATGGAATTACTGGGCTTGTTATAAAGCCAATGGCTGGTAAATACTTCTTAATTTAGGTTTTTTTGATGGGAACTCTAAAATAGCAGAGAGTTTTAAAAATTAAATGACAAATAGTGATTAAAAACCAAATGAAATAAAAATAAGGACACCACGTGTTTTTTATTATAAAGAGAGATAATTTAAATAATATTTATCAGCAGATTCTGAAATATTTAGTTTTTTGTAAAATTAGAAAAAAGGAAAATTTGCAGAAAATTCATTTGTTAGTTCTCATTTTTTTGAAAGTTAAAATAAATAGTAATAAGATTTTATATTTAGATTATTTTTGGTAATAACAATTGAAGATATAATAATTATAGAATCAAGCAATATGAAAATAATTTGTTATTTTTAGACTTAAAATATAAAAATGATAAAAAAACTACATTAAGCTATCAAGTTTTAGTTTTTTGAGGCTGTAAAAAAAATACCGGTATTTATTTATTAAATTTTGAAGTCAAATGAATTAACATTAAATATTGTAGATGTCACAACATTGAATAAAATTATATTATGTTTCTAAGACATATTAGATCTATAATTATGAACATTTATTATCAAAATTATAAAACATTTCATATTTTATAATTAATCAAAAATTATATAAAATAAAGTTTTGAAAAATTTTGTAAAATAAATTGGG
>Ga0228633_1000405_pt1 | contig 12195 bp, 8 predicted proteins | sample 41DmetaG_FD_182703 | JGI IMG/M metagenome (GOLD analysis project Ga0228633, IMG submission 182703) | Seawater microbial communities from Monterey Bay, California, United States - 41D | ecosystem: Environmental > Aquatic > Marine > Coastal | place: USA: California | collected 2016-11-13
GTATGGCCAGATGACCCAATTGGGCATGGTGCTGAAGATTTTAAATATCGTTTTCAATGGAATTTCCCAATCATGTTCTCTCCAAATCATAAAAATAAATTATATGCAGCATCAAATCATTTGCATATGACTACAAATGAGGGGCAATCATGGAAAATTATAAGTCCAGATCTAACAAGAAATGACCCTAGTACTCTAAAATCTTCTGGTGGGCCAATTACAAAAGACAACACAGGTGTAGAATATTATGCAACTATTTTCGCTGTAAATGAATCGAGGCAAGAAGACGGATTAATTTGGACAGGTTCAGACGATGGTTTGGTTCATGTTACTAAAGATGGTGGAGAAAATTGGACTAATGTAACTCCAAAAAAAATGCCAGAATGGATGATGATTAATTGTATAGAGATAGATCCATTTACTAATGGAGGTGCTTACATAGTTGGAACAAAATATAAATCTGGAGATTACCTACCTTATGTATACAAAACTGAAAATTATGGAAAATCGTGGAAGCTAATTACAAATGGAATTGGCCCTGAGGACTTTACTCGTGCTTTAAGAGCAGATCCAAAGCGTAAAGGTTTGTTATATGCGGGGACTGAAAGAGGAATGTATATCTCTTTTGATGATGGAAATAATTGGAAAAAATTTCAGTTGAATTTACCTATAGTTCCTATTACTGATTTAGCTATTAAAAATGACAATCTCATTGCGGCTACACAGGGAAGATCTTTTTGGATGATTGATGACTTAACTCCTTTTCATCAATTAAATACTAGCATAACAAAAGATGATGTTATTTTATTTAAACCCAAAGATAGTTATAGAATGTCTGGAGGAAATGGCAGAACTTCAAAAACTGCTGGTACTAATCATCCTGGTGGAGTTGCTATCAACTATTTTATCAAAGAAAAAGATAAAAAAGAAGTGGTATCCATTCAAATTTTTGACAGCAATGATCAATTAATTAAAACGTTTAGTACAAAACCTAATAAAGAGAAAAAAGAAGATAAACTAAATACAGAAAATGGGAATAACATTTTTTATTGGGACATGATGTACCCAGGAGCAGAAAAAGTAAAAGATATGATCTTGTGGTGGGCTTCACTTAATGGACCAATGGCTTTACCTGGTAATTATAAAGTTTCTTTACAAGTAGGTGAAACAACTAAATCTCAAAACTTTACAATTCTAAAGAATCCAATTTCAGAAACTAGTCTAGCAGATGCTACTGCTCAATTTAATTTCATAAATGATATTAATACTAAAGTAACAGAAATTCATAAAGCACTAAAAAACGTTAAGAAGGTAAGAGCACAAGTAACTTCTTTACAAAAATCAATAAGTGATAAATTAAAGCATTCAGAATTATTAGACTATGCAGATAACCTACTTAAAGAGATGACAGTTATAGAAGAAACTCTCTATCAAACAAAAAGTAAGAGTAATCAAGATCCTTTAAATTTTCCAATTAGACTAAATAATAAACTAGCACACCTTAATTCTTTGACTAGAATTGGAAGTTACGCTCCCACTGAGCAAGCTATTAATTTTAAAAATGAAATAACTGAAGAAATAGATAATCAATTATCAAAATTGTTTGATCTCTTCAAAATAAAAGTAAAAGTTCTAAATCAAAAAGTAAAAGACAATCAGATTGATTTAATTCAATTAGACTAATTTGTTTTTTACTCATAAAAAAAAGGCGACCAATGGTCGCTTTTTTTTTATGAGTAAAAGAAACTATTTTATAAAGATTCCTTTATTTCATATTCTTATTTGAAACATAGACTCCATAAACAAACCCTGCTATAACTTTAGTAGAAAAGAAACGTTTCCATAATTGATTGCTAAAGTTTTGTTCTAAAACTGCCTGCCAGTTACCTGAAAAAATATCTGAAAAACTATTTAAGAATAAAGAAACTATACTTAAAAAGAAAACAAATACAATTCCAATTTTGATTACATTAAACCAAAAAAAAGATTTTTTTATATTTTCAAATAAGGCCATACTTATTGAAGTTTTTTATTATTTTGATGACGATTATGATCTCGTTTGGCTTTAATTTCTAGCTTTTTGTTAAAGGATTCCTCTAAATTAATTCCTGTTTGGTTGGCTAAGCATAAAACAACAAATAATACATCTGCCAGTTCTTCTCCCAGATCTTTTTCTTTATCTGATTGTTTTTCTGATTGCTCTCCGTATCTTCTGGCTATTATTCTAGCAACCTCTCCTACTTCTTCGGTTAGCTGAGCCATATTGGTTAACTCATTAAAATATCTAACACCATGATTTTGAATCCATTGATCTACTTGCTGTTGTGCTTTTTTAATACTCATTTTTATTATTGAATTATGATTTCAAATATAGGTAACTAATTTTTATGTTTTTATAGTTTAAACTTAGGATATTTAATTAATTAAATTTGATTTGTCCCAAAAGTTTTTTATAATCTTTCCATTAATCCTATTTAAAAGTAACCTTTATGAGATTCTTTCTCTTTTCACAAAGTTTCTTATTTTTAACACATGACAAAAATTGCTACCCTATTTTTTACTTTCTTTATTTGTTCAAATTTAATAAGTCAAGAGAAATCTGATCCTAAAACTCAACCCACTAATTTTTTATCAAAATCTTATTACAGTATAAATTTTGGCAGCATATTCTATCCTTTTTCCAATCAAAATTTAATTGATGGCTACACCACTGAAACTTTTTCTAGAAATTATTTTTCTGGAAGAATGTTATTAGGTTACAAAATTCAACCAAATTTAGCAGTTCAATTTGGCACATTAAGACCTGCAGAATGGTTTAAATATGACAACGTAAATAACATAGGTTATGATAGGAGTGTTTGGATAAATGCATGGTCTTTATCATTAAAGAAAAACATAAGTTTAAACAAAAAACTTTCTATTTATGGAGAAACTGGTATTGCAAACGTTACAAGAGTTGGTTTTTCAATAAATGAAAAAGTAATATATTCTGATACCCGTTTCGCGTCTTTGTTGTATGGATTTGGCTTAAACTATAAGTTAAATGATAAATTTAGATTGAATTTAAACGGAACATTTTTACCTAAATCAGTAAAAGAAAATCAACCTTCTATTTCTCAAGCTTCTGTTGGTTTTGAATATCATATTCAAAAATTACCTAAAGAGACTGTTGGTAAATATGAAAGAAATGGATATTTCTTTCCAGAAAATACAATTCAAATCGGATACGGAACTAGCAAAATTGGTTTTGGAGTAAATCGCTTTTTTGGAATGAGTTTAAAGGTTGGTAACTTTGAAAGCTTTGGAATTCCAGTTTTTTGGGTTGGAGAAGTAAAAGCAGAAAACTCTTTTTCTGTGACCTATCAAAGATTAGCGTTTAGAACAGAAAAGATTTTTTCTTTAGATTGGGGTATTAGTGTTACTGCTTTTAATACAGAGGCAACAAGTGAAAAAGTACTAGCTTTCTCTATTTTTCCAACTATTCGTTTTTATTTAATGAGAAGAAAGGGTTTTGATATGTACACTAATTACTCTCTTATAGGACCAACATTGTTAACAAAAGATAATTTAGATAATTTAAATACTGGTCCCAAAATTACCTATCAAGATATGATGGGTTTAGGAATTTTCTTTGGAAAAAAAAGAAAATACAATGCAGAGTTTAGAATTATGCATTATTCAAACGGTAATATTTTTACTCAAAATGCGGGGGTAGCAGTACCAATTCAATTTACGTTAGGAAAAACATTTTAAAACTTTTTCAAATTCTAAAGAAATGACTATTTCTGACCAATAAGTATTGTATTTTTACCCTCAAAATGCAAAGAACAACACGCACTTTCTCTGTAGAAACTGTTTCAAATCTCAATGAAAAATTATTGAGATGGGCACAACAATACGAGACTACTATTTGGTTAGATTCTAACAAACATCACCAAGAACATAGTAATTTTGATAATATTCTTGCTATCGAGGAATTTACAAGTATTCAAACAGATGCAGAACATGCATTTGAAAAACTAAAGGAATACCAATCTATCACACAAGATTATTTATTTGGCTGCCTCAGTTATGATGTAAAAAATGACGCTGAAAATTTAACATCCTCAAATGTTGATGAGTTAGGATTTGCTGAGTTGTTTTTCTTTCAACCACAAAAAATTCTATTCATAAAAAACAATCAAATAGAATTTCAGTATTTAGCAATGGTTGATGATGAAATTGACACAGACTTTAAAGCAATTTGTAACATTGTATTGACACCTCAAAGTACTCATATAAGTGAGGGGGAAATTGAAATTAAATCACGAATTTCAAAAAAAGACTACCTTCAAAAAGTAGACAAAATACTAGATCACATTCATAAAGGTGATATTTACGAAGCTAATTTTTGCCAGGAATTTTATGCAGAAAACACCCGTATCAATCCACTGCATATTTATGAAGATTTAAATACCATCTCTGAGGCGCCATTTGCGACATTTTTAAAAATAGATCATCAATTTTTACTTTGTGCATCTCCAGAAAGGTACTTAAAGAAAGAAGGGCGTAAGATTATTTCACAACCCATTAAAGGAACTGCCAAACGTTTTGAAGATTGTTTAGAAGATCAGAAAACCGCCACAGCCTTATCTATAGACACTAAAGAACGATCAGAAAATATTATGATTGTAGATTTAGTTAGAAATGATTTATCTAGATCAGCTAAAAAAGGAAGTGTTCAAGTAGAGGAATTATGTAAAGTTTCTTCATTTAAACAGGTGCATCAAATGATCTCTACAGTAGTTTCTGAAATAAAGGAGGATGTTCATCTTGTAGATGTCATTAAAGATACCTTTCCTATGGGAAGTATGACGGGGGCCCCAAAAATATCTGCCATGAAAATTATTGAAAGCCTAGAGGAAACCAAACGAGGTTTGTATTCAGGCACCGTTGGATATTTTACTCCATCTGGAAATTTTGACTTTAATGTAGTGATCAGAAGTATTTTATATGATGCAGAAAAAAAGTATCTTTCATTTTCGGTAGGAAGTGCTATTACAGCAAAATCTTTTCCTGAAAAAGAATATGAAGAGTGTTTATTAAAAGCAAAGGCAATGCAATTTGTTTTAACAAATTCTAACAACTTATGATTCCAAATCAAGAAGAAAAATTTGAAGCTGTTTACAAGAGTCTTACTGAAAAAGCAACAGAACAACTCATATTCAATACATTTTTAAAGATGTACCCTGACGCATGGAAACAACTAAAAATTACATTTTCAAAATTTAAAAGAAGTAAACAATTTGGTAAAACCATTCCTTTACCAAGACCAGAAGAATCACTTCGTAAAAGTATTAGAATTTGGCTAAAAAAAACTACTAATGGCTCATAAAGAATTTAATTTTCATATTTACAATACTACTTTTTTTGGTCAATGTTGGGAAGCAAAAAACACGAAAGCTGTTGTTGTTCTAGCTCATGGGATGGGAGAATACTCAGGTCGCTATGCACATGTGGCCAAGAAGTTAAATGAACATGATTTTTCTGTTGTTGCTTTTGATCATTTTGGACATGGCAAAACAACTGGAAAACGTGGTCATAACCCTAGTTTTGAAGCTGTCTTGGAAAGTGTTACTGTAACAATAGAAAAAGCACGAGCGTTTTTTCCCAACAACCCTGTTTTTTTATACGGCCATTCTATGGGAGGAAATACTGTAATTAATTATGCGCTCAAAAAAACAACTCATTTACAAGGAATTATTGCCACAAGTCCCTTTTTAAAATTGGCTTTTGAGCCACCAAAAATTAAATTAGCCATAGGAAAGTTATTGCAAAAAATTGCACCCTCGGTAACAATGGGTAATGAGATAAATCCGAATGATATTTCTCGAGAAAAAACAGAAGTTAAAAAATATATAAATGATCCTTTAATACATTCAAAGATTAGCCCTAACTTCTCTTTAACCTTTATTGATTCTGGAAAATGGGCTATTGAAAATGCATCTAAACTAACCATCCCAATAGTATTACTGCATGGTACAGGTGATAAAATTATCGATTATAGAGGAACAAAGGAATTTGCAGATAATGCAGATAGAGCAACTCTGAAATTGTATGAAAATGGGTATCATGAATTACAAAACGATTTATGCAAAAATGAAATGCTGATGGATGTTGTAAACTGGATAAGTTCTCAACTTTAATTTCCATATTTTTGTAACATCAATGTTACATAAATTTAAACAACATCTTCATCAAAACTTTCCTTTTTTAGAGGATAGCAAACTTCTAATTGCTATTTCTGGAGGAGTAGACAGCGTTGTACTTGCTCATTTGTGCAGTCAATTAAACCTCAATTTTTCTTTATGCCATTGTAATTTTAACTTGCGTGGGCAAGAAAGTGATGATGATGAAGCCTTTGTAACATCTTTAGCAAAAACACTTAAAATACCTGTATATGCTACTTCTTTTGAAACAGAAAAATATGCTGCAAAAAACAAGGTTTCTATTCAGGTGGCTGCAAGAGATTTACGCTATACTTGGTTTTATGAACTCCTAGACACAAAAGGATATAACTATGTGTTAACTGCGCACAATACCAATGATAATTTAGAAACTTTTATTATAAACTTAACCAGAGGAAGTGGTTTAGAGGGGTTTACAGGGATTCCTCCTGTAAATCAAAAATCTGTGAGGCCATTATTAGCTTTTTCTAGAGATGACATCACCTTATTTGCCATTAAAAATGGAATTATTTGGAGAGAAGATAAATCAAATGCTAGTATAAAATATATAAGAAATAAAGTGCGTCACAAAGTAATTCCTGTTTTAAAAGAATTAAATCCACATGTTTTAGAAAGTTTTCAAAACACCATAGAATATTTAAATGAAAGTCAGTCCATTATTAATGACGCTTTAACAAATGTTACTGCCAACGTTGTTTCTTACGAAAATGATTTACTGAAAATAAGTTGTAAAGAAATCGATAAGCTTTCAAACAAGAAAGCGTATCTATATCAACTTCTGCAAGGGTACGGATTTACTGCTTGGAATGACATTGTTAATTTAATTTCTGCACAACCAGGCAAACAAGTATTTTCTAACACACATCGGATATTAAAAGATAGGAATTTTCTAATAGTAACTACTATCAATAAAAGTCAATCTATAAAAGGCCCCATTCTAATTGACCAAAAAGTATCAGAAATTACAAATCCTATTAAACTTACCATTCAGAATACAGACGATTATACCTGTAAAAACAACCATCAAATTATTATTGACAACGATTTGATTAACTATCCGTTATCTCTAAAAAAATGGCATCATGGAGATGCCATGTATCCAACTGGAATGACAGGTAGTAAGAAAATAAGTCAACTTTTTAAAGACAATAAATTATCTTTGCTCGACAAAGAAAAAATTTGGATGCTTACAGATGCTAAAGACCATATTATTTGGGTAATTGGGCTCAGACAAGATCGACGATATCTAGCAAACAAAACAAGTAAAAATCGATTGAAAATATCGTATTTATCATGAAAAAATTAGGAATCCTTTTTTTATTGTTTTTTGCCCTCAACAGTTTTGCTCAAACAGAAAATAATCCAGCTGTTTTTTCTACATCTGTTGAAAAAGTATCAGAAGAAACCTACGATTTAATTTTTACAATTAAGATCTTAAACCAATGGCATTTGTATTCTCAATACAATCCAGAAGATGCCTCGCTGCCCATGGAAATTTCGGCTGCTAAAAACGCTACAGGATTTCAATTATTAGGCAAAGCAGCAGAAAGCAAGACCTACAAAGAATACAGTGATGTATGGGAAAAAGAAGAGATTTTCTTTAAAGATAAAGCTATTATTACGCAACGAATACAACTTACCAATTCAGTTATTACCAATATAACATTAACCTTTTTTGCACAGGTATGTAAAGAGGTATGTATACAAATAGAGGAAGATTTTACCTTTTCTTTAGATGGAAAGGCTATTGTTACCAAAGAGGTTGAACTAGATGAAAAAAGTAAACAACTCTCTGAACAATTAATACTTCCACTGAAAAACAAGGATTTCTTAGAACAAGATGCAGACGGAAAACAACAAAAAGAAGGCTTATTTACCATTTTTTTACTTGGATTTATTGGAGGTTTATTAGCTCTTTTAACCCCATGTGTATTTCCAATGATCCCCTTAACGGTATCATTTTTTACTAAACAATCTCAAGCTAAAGCCAAAGGAATTAGCAATGCCATTCTATACGGTTTATGTATTGTTGTTATCTACCTATTGTTAAGTCTTCCCTTCCACTTTTTAGATAGTGTAAATCCAGAAATTTTAAATACCATCTCAACCAATGTATGGTTAAATAGTTTCTTTTTTGCCATCTTAGTTTTCTTTGCCTTTTCTTTCTTTGGATATTATGAAATTACCTTACCAAGTTCTTGGGGAGATAAAATGGATACTGCTTCAAACGTTGGTGGGTTCATTGGTATTTTCTTTATGGCCCTAACCCTAGCTATAGTTTCATTTTCTTGTACCGGTCCTATTTTAGGTTCTTTATTGGCAGGTTCTTTAACTGCAGATGGCGGAGCCATGCAATTAAGTGCTGGAATGACTGGTTTTGGATTGGCCTTGGCACTCCCCTTTACCTTATTTGCCTTATTCCCAAATTGGTTAAAATCTTTACCAAGCTCAGGTGGTTGGTTAAATACTACCAAAGTTATTCTTGGGTTTTTAGAATTGGCTTTTGCTTTTAAGTTCTTATCTAATGCCGATCTGGTTGCCCATTGGGACCTCTTAAAACGTGAGGTATTTATTGGCATATGGATTGTTATTTTTATTGGATTGGCTCTATATACCTTAAAAAAAATACGCTTCCCACACGACAGTACCGATAAAAAAATCTCATTCTCTAGAGGCTCTTTTGGAATCTTAGTTCTTGCATTTGTCATCTATCTTATTCCAGGGACTTTTAAAACACCTAGCTGGAATTTAAGTTTATTGAGTGGTTTTCCTCCTCCTCAATTTTACAGTATTTACGAACAAGAAAACGATTGCCCTTTAGGCTTAAACTGCTATAAAGATTTTGAAGAAGGGCTGGCAGCTGCAAAAGCAGCAAACAAACCCATCTTATTAGATTTTACAGGTTGGGCCTGTGTTAATTGTAGAAAGGTAGAAGAAAATGTATGGAGTAACCCTGCCATATACAAACTTCTAAAAGAAAACTATATTTTAATTTCATTGTATGTAGATGACAGAAAGGAATTACCTGAAACAGCCCAATTTAACTTTAAGCGAGCCAACGGACAATTAAAAGAGATCACAACTGTTGGAGACAAGTGGGCTACCTTTCAAACGGTAAATTTTAAAACAGCCTCACAACCCTACTATGTTCAACTAACTTCAGAATTTGAAATACTAAATAGGGCTAAACAATATACAGATATAGATACTTACCTCGCTTGGTTGCAAGAAGGAATTATAAATTTTAAGAATGTCAAATAAGCTTATACAGATTCTTAAGATTGGTCTACCTTGGGGGTTCGGAATGTTTATTCTACTAACGTTTATTTTTCCTTATTTTAATGATGAAGACATCACTCTAAAAAAAATAGGTATTGCATTTCCTTTGTGGATGTTGGGTGGTCTTCTTTTTGGATACTCTATGAATCGTTGGATGCCAAAAGAAAAATAACACCCAGTTTTTTACATCGTTTTCGTAGAAAAACCCTTTGTACTCAGTACTAAATTAGGTTTTTTTGTAATTTCACACTTCAATTATTTACCTATGTCTAGCGCACTAAAACTCTCGAAATTTAATGATAATGTAGTCTCAAAGTACAAAATATACAATAGTATATTTATGACCTTACCTTTTGATTCTATTAGCAATACAGGAGTGTTATTACCGCTATTTCATGAGGTTTGTAAAAAAGGATTCTCACTTGGTGAAAATCCCACACAAATAGTAGATTATTTCTTTAAAAAATACCAAGAAAACCCTACTGAAGAAGAAAAAATTCATTTATTATTTCGTTTCATACAGTATATAGAAAGACAAATTGTATTGTTTGATGCTATTGAAGATGCAGAATTTGAAAACGTAAATAACATGGAAGGTATTGGTACCTTACGAAGTTCTAAAGATGCTGCCTTCTCTCAAAATAAAAAAGAAGAACTACAGCAATATCTGAAAGAATTTAAAGTTCGTATTGTTCTTACAGCGCATCCTACTCAATTTTACCCGGGTAATGTTTTAGGAATTATTACAGATTTAGACAAAGCCATACAAAATGATGACTTATTACTCATCAAAAACTTGTTGGCTCAATTAGGAAAAACTCCTTTTTTCAAAAAACAAAAACCAACACCTTATGATGAGGCTGTAAGCCTTATTTGGTATCTAGAAAATGTATTATACCATTCTGTAAGTACTATTTACAATTTTGTACAACAACATGTATACGATGGTGAGGTTTTAGACAATGAAATTATAGATCTTGGTTTTTGGCCTGGAGGCGATAGAGATGGAAACCCATTTGTTACCACAGAAATTACCCTTAAAGTAGCTGAAAGATTGCGCCAAACCATTCTTAAAAACTACCACAGAGACATCAGAAAATTAAGAAGGAGGCTTACCTTTAAAGGAATAGAAGAAATCTTAATTAGAGTAGAAAAAAGACTGAATAAACACATTACAAAAAGTTATAAAGTTGTGAATTTTTCTTCAAAAATTCTACTAGAAGAATTAAATAAAGCACGAGTAATTCTTGTTGAAGAACACAAATCATTGTTTTTGGAAGAGTTAGACGATTTAATTCACAAGGTGTCTATTTTTGGCTTTCATTTTGCTACTCTAGACATTAGGCAAGACAGTAGAGTGCATCATAACGCATTTACCAATATGGTGCAAGAATTATTAGATGCTAAAGACACAACCTTTCCAGAAAACTACTTAACATTATCAGCAACGAAGCAAGTAGCTGTTCTATCAAGAATTAAAGGAGATATAGATCCAAGCATTTTTTCAGACGAGATGTTGGTAAAAACATTAAAATCTATACAAGCCATTAAAGAAATACAGTCTAGAAACGGAAAGCGCGGTGCCAATAGATATATTATTAGCAACAATCAAACTGCCTTAAATGTAATGCAAACCTTTGCCATGCTTAATCTTTCTGGCTTTGGCGATGTATTACCTGTAGATGTAATTCCTCTTTTTGAAACCGTAGATGATTTGCAAAATGCGGCCTCGGTAATGAGAACATTATATACAAATACAGCCTATAGGAAACATGTAAGCCAACGTAAAGACAAGCAAACTATTATGCTTGGTTTTTCTGATGGTACTAAAGATGGTGGGTATTTAATGGCCAATTGGTCTATTTTTAAAGCCAAAGAAGCACTCACTGCAATTTCTAGAGAATTTGGTATTGAGGTTATTTTCTTTGACGGACGTGGCGGACCACCTGCTCGTGGAGGAGGAAAAACACATCAGTTTTACGCCTCTTTAGGCCCTACCATAGAAGACAAAGAGATACAGCTTACTATACAAGGGCAAACCATTAGTTCTAATTTTGGAACCATAAGTTCTTCTCAATTTAATCTAGAGCAGTTATTAAGTTCAGGAATAAAAAACGAAGTGTTTCAAAAAGATCAACTAAGTGACGCACATCGTGTAATAATGAATGACATTGCAAACACCAGTTACGAAACTTACGTGGCCTTTAAAAACCATGAGAAGTTTTTACCGTATTTAGAAAAAATGAGTACGCTTCAATACTATGCAAAAACCAATATTGGAAGTAGACCAAGCAAGCGTTCGCAATCTGATACCCTAGATTTTTCAGATTTAAGAGCCATCCCTTTTGTGGGGAGTTGGAGCCAACTAAAACAAAACGTTCCAGGATTTTATGGGGTAGGAACAGCCCTAAAAAAATACGAAGACAACGGAGAGTTTGATAAGCTTATCGATTTTTACAACAACTCAGACTTTCTAAAAACACTCTTAGAAAATAGTGTGATGAGTTTAACAAAATCATTTTTTGAACTCACTGCTTATATGGCAGACGACGAAGAATTTGGTGAATTTTGGAAACTTATTTACGAAGAATACAAGACTACCAAACGCTTATTGCTAAAAATAGCAGACCATACAGAACTCATGGAAAACTACCCAGACGGTAAAGCCTCTATAGAAATACGAGAAGAT
>Ga0228633_1000406_pt1 | contig 12173 bp, 6 predicted proteins | sample 41DmetaG_FD_182703 | JGI IMG/M metagenome (GOLD analysis project Ga0228633, IMG submission 182703) | Seawater microbial communities from Monterey Bay, California, United States - 41D | ecosystem: Environmental > Aquatic > Marine > Coastal | place: USA: California | collected 2016-11-13
TGATAATTTGAATTTTTCATTATTTCTTAATTTTTTTTGAAAATTAAACTTTAAGATAATTTTTAGTGTTTGAATTATTTATGATAGAAATAAATAATTAAAATTAAGCAAATTATAGTTTATAATTTTATTATAAATCTTATATTATTCTAAAAAAATATAATATATAGATTTATAATCATAATAATCATTCTTAATCTTTATCTTCCTTAATTTATGCTTATAATTAATCATCTTCATAATCTTTATTCTATTCAATTTAGTTTATTTAATTAATATTTTGAATATAATTTTCTTATTAATCACTTATCTAATTCATCATTTCTTAATCTACATTTGACAAATTTTGATTCTAATTAATAGAAGAATAATAATTTTCTAAAATGTCAAAAAACTCAAAATTACTTAAAGCAGTAATAATATCATTTTCTTTTATTGTCATCGGATTTGCTGAAATTTAATTTGCTAAAAATTCGGTTAATGAAAAATTTTAAATACATAGCTTTTTATAAAAATGACTTATTATCATGAAAAATTATATATTATTTTCAAATTAAGCATAAATATACTTTCATAATAAATTAGTAAATTTAAATGACTTATTATAATACTTTTAAAATATAATTAAATTTCATTATGAATTTTGGTATTTAAAATTCTTTTTACCAAAAAAACAAATATACCTTCAAAACATATGAAATTTATAAAATCAAGTGAGCATTACTCCATAAGTTAGTAACTAATTTTGGAGACTTTAACTTACTTTGATACTGCATTTCTCATAAGTCTAAGAATAAGTTTTTATGGCAAGAATCTAAAAATTATATAGATCACCTTTCATTGCTTTAAGAATCATTTTTTTTTTATTCCATGTAATAATTAGATTATAGATAAATAATTTTTTGTTGTTAATGATATATATAAAAATATTTTGAAAAATTTCATTTAATAATAAATTTTGCAAATCAAAAATTATAATCTAAATATTTTCTATCAAAATTTAATAGCTATTTTTCTCCTATTCAGTAAGTTTATCATAATTCTACTAATATTTACTGACATAAAATAACTAAGTACATCTAATAATCTTAATAATTATAATTTTCTTTCATTTTATTTTACAATTTTATTATTAAATTTTATTTAGCTTCTTTAAAAGATTTTATTTCATATATTATTTTATAACAAATTTTTAATATGAATAAATATCAATTTTTTTTAAAAGACTTAGCCATCCAGTCTAAACCATCATATAGCCCATCTCCAGTCAATGCACAACATCCTTAAACATTCCAATTTCTAATTAATTACAAATATATACCTTCCTCTTAATTGATTTAATCCCAATAATTCTGTAATTTAAGATATAGACATTTAGGCACGATCTTATTTATTAGTAAAAACTAATATATGAGCATCTCTTAATTCGGATTCTTAGATCATAGATTGTAATTCTTAAGCAGAAATATTTATTCTATCTTTATCAATAGAATCAACAACAAAAATCAAAGCTTAAGTATTATCTTTATCAATAGAATCAACAACAAAAATCAAAGCTTAAGTATTATCAAAATAATGTCTCCAAAGTTTTCTGATTTTATCTTAACCTCCAAAATCTCAAACATTAAATTTAATATTCTTATATTAGACAGTCTCAAACTTAAAACCTATCGTTGGAGTAGATTACATCTCCTAATTTTAGTTTAAACAGAATTGTTGTTTTTCCAGCTGCATCTAGACCAAACATCAAAATCGACGTTCAGTATTCCCTTATAAAGAAACCAATATTCTTGAAATATAAATTCCCATCTTATATAAAACATGATAATTTATTCTATATATATCATTAATTTATATGGCTCAGATAATACAGGAAAAAATGTATTTAAATAATAAAAAATTAATTGATATAATGAATATAAAAATTGAACAAACTCAGGTATCTTGACTAAGTTCTTAATTTAATTTTTTTTCTAAATTTTCTTATTCTTATATATTATCTTATTCATTAATTTAGGTTTCTTTGATATATATTTTTTTACATTATGATTCTTGATTAGATATGTTTTATTGTTGATTATAAATTTAATTAATTTGATTATTTTATTATTAAAACAAAATTTATTATTACATTTGTTATTATAAAATATTTTATTATTAAATTTATTAATCTCTATTTTACTATAAATTATAAATTTATTGTTAAAAAATGAAATTCTGAAATTAATTTTATTATGTAGAACAATCTTAATATGAATCCTTTAAACTTATAATTATTACTTTTATGAAATTTTATCTAAATTGATATTAATAAAACTATTATTAAAGCTAATAAGGCATTATCTATTGATTATTAAAATTAAGTAATTAAGATTGTAACTCCTAAGGCTATTATTAATTTATAAATTATTCCTCTTATATTGATTAGTTCTTTTTTATTAAAAATTATTACTTATTTTTTTTATTTTAATAACCTAGATTTATATGTAGGATCTATCTAATTTCTTTCTAAATTTTATAAATTTTGCTATTCCAACTATTTTAGTTATTAAATAATTTATATAATTTATATAATTATATCATATTATTATATGATATAATTATATGATATAATTATATGATATAATTGTATAATATAATTATATACTTTAATTCCTCATATATTAATAATCTTTATGATTAAGGAAGTTTTTTGGTTTTTTTAAAAGTTTATATATACAAAATGTCAAAAAATTAATTGTATTAAAGATTTGAAAATTTTATTGAAATTTTATTAAGATAAAACTTTTATGGTGAAGTTTCTTAATTTATGAAGATTTACGTTAATATAATAATAATTTAATAATAGATAAAATTACTGTTTTGATATAAATAAAATAAGATATAGCAACATGTGTAGCTGATCTTTTGAAGGGTTATGGTTGATTTTAGTATTAAGATGCTATGATAAAATATGATATACATTGATAGTTCTAATATTTTAAATAATTATTGGATTGTTGATTTTTTTATCTCTCTTATTCAATAAGAAATTAATTATATTGTTATACTTAAGGCTATTACTAATCATGCTAAAAAATATTTTTAATACATTCTATTCATATTTTTATCTATTTTGATAATTATGTTTTTTAAAACCACTGAAATCATCAACTTATCTACATGAAATATTAATTACTCTTATTATTCATTAAATTAATCTTAGTTATAATTTTCAAATTTTTATTTTTTTTATTATTAATATTAACTATTTTTTTGATATTTATATTTATTTATCTCATTTTTTTTCTATTATTTTGATTTTGATTTTGATTTTTAATCTTTTATTATATATAGTACAATTGTTCAATTCACTCAATAAAGCTTAAAATCCATTTACTGTTTAATGAAACTCACTATCATGAATATTTTTCTTTTTTTTATTCTTTTTATATTTATATTTTACCTTTACAAAATTTTTAAACTAGCTTCCTTATGATTTTTTATAATCATAATCATAATCTTCTTCCTAAAAAATTTATATTTTCATACCACTGATTAATTATCTTAGCTTATGTTGATTTTTTAAGATGGTTTTGATTTTCGGAGATTCATTGATTTTTTATAATATAATTTAAAATATATTTTTATAAATAACTAAATTTATTGGAATAATTGATAAAACTTATAATTTTTCATTATTTAAACATTTAGTACTATCTTAAATAAAAATGATCGTATTTTTATCAATACTCAAGGTGTATTAAATAACTTTAAACAAAATTCGAATATGAAGGGCTAATTGAATGTTTCATTTTATATAATAGTTTTTACTTTTTTAAGCCATTTTCTATATAATAATCTAAATTGATTTAAAATTTAATTTATTATTTTCAAGTTTAATTTTCATCTTAAATATTTTTGAAAATTATCATATAATCAAAATAGAGATGTAATAATATTCAAAGCATATTAAATACTAGCTTTTAATTTTCAAAATATTTTTGTACTATTTACATTTTTTAAAATATACATTAAAAATTTATGTAAAATCCTGATATATTCAATTCTGCATATAGAGTAGTCACATTAATTGATAAGAATAGTTAATATAATAAATATTTTTATAAATTATAATTTATAAAAATTGTATTTAGTTTCATATTTTATAATATTAAAAATATAAAATTTATTTTTAAAATCAAATATTTGTTGCATTCATTAGTACATCTTCAAATTATTCTTTTGTCACCACTCCATTTCTAAATTATTAAAAATCTACTTATCTGTTTTATTCGCCTCAAAAATCATAAGTTTTAATTCATCATCAGTCATACTTTCACCTAACTCTAAAGCTATTCTTTTTAAATTTTCAAATGTAATCTACCCAACTCCACTTTAATCAAATAATTAAAAAGCTCTTTCAATTTCTTCCGGACTTTCTTTTTCACTTATTTTCGTTGTCATTATTTAAAGAAATTCTTAAAAATCTATTGTATTTTAATTCTCTTTTTGCTCATTATTTAAATCTGAAATTAATTTCTTAATTTCATCTTTTTTTGGCTCAAAACCTAAAGCTCTTAATGCAACTTTTAATTCTTTTATTTCAATTGTTCCTAATTATCTAATATATTAACCTGAACCATCTACATCAAAAAGATCAAATGCTTCTTTAATATCTTTTTTTTATTTTTCTGACAATTCTTATTTGAAAATTTCTCTTTTTGCTTTTTTTTTTTAGTTTTATTACATTAAAATTTGAAAATATATTAATTTCCTATTAAAATATTTCAAAATTTTATAAAACTTTAAATAAAAAAATATAATCTCTTTATGATAAAATTTTAAAAATTTTAATAAAAGTAGAATTAAATAAACTTTTGAAAAATGAGAGTATACAAAATGCCACTTTAATGAAAATTAAGCTAACTACTCATAAAGTTTTGAAAAAACTAATTTTATTATGATATAATTGATTTGATGAAAATAATATAGTTTATTATGAATTTTGCCAGATTTTGAATATATAATTCAAAAGAAGTTTATATAGTTTAGACATTTCTTTTAAGAATAACTTAATTAATATTACATGTATAATATCATTGAAGGAGACTTGATATATGAAAATTTTTTAAAATTATACAAATTATTCTTAAAACTATGAAATAATAAATTAAAGACATCATAAAATTTTGAGTTTATCATTTATGTATTTATGATGAATATAATAAGTTTTTTATTATAAATAATATTAAACAAATAAAAATAAATTCTGGTGTTAAAAAATAAAATTTGTTTTTGATATTACTATAATGCTTTTATCAAAAGAATTATAGAAAATTAATATCAATTATGTTTATTTTCATTTTAATTATTTCTATGATAATTTTAATTAAATTAAGAATTTTTGAAAATCTATCTATTAAGAGCAGAATCTTTTAAGTTAGAATTATTTTTATTAAATTAAGTCATTGATTTATTTTCATGATCATTATTATCATTTTCTTAAATTGAATTGATCATTTATTAAAGATCTTAATTAGCAAATTTTTTTGTGTGAACAATATTATTGACTTGTTAAAAAAAAAAATACATGCGCCTAAATTATCAGAGATAATTTGAAAAAATTTCCATTGGGGATCATACTAAAGTTAATCCACGAATTTATAAAGATGAAGTGAGCTTTTTATTTAAATATCTTAATAAAATTATTAAGGAATGGGTTTATAGTTATGATTATAAAGTTGCTTACAAAATTGATTATGACTTTAATCATCGTAGCCTAATTTATATTATAATACTTATAGAATCTAAAGATTACTTATCTAAATTAAATTTCATGCTTATATGATTAAAGATAAAATTATCTTCTTTAAAATTTTAAGCATTTTTACATTTTGATTATTAAAATGCGTATGTTATTATTTATGAAGTAGTTTTATTAGTAAATGTCTCAATTGTTAAAAAACAAATAATTTAATCAGATATTATGTATAAACCAATAGTGAAACCATTTAATTTGAAATATTTCTAATAAATATTCTTAAAATTAGTTTCATTATGACTACTATGAACATATATTTATTCTAAAATTTAGAATATCAATAATCTATCTATAACAAACTTTGAAAGTTTAATAACTCTTTAACTCATTCTATCTTTTAGATCAATTTTATACAAAATTTCATCTTAGTTTTTAGTAAATATCAAATTTTAAGTATTATAAAATGCCTTAAAAATTGTATTTTCTTAAGACAATATTGTTCTTTAATACACTAAACTCTATTTTATCTCCTCTTTTAAGCTTAAATCATCAAAATTTATAAATTTCACTATATATGATGGAATCAAATATATATCTTAATGAAATAAAACTTTCAAAAAATCTAAAAGATTGCCTTTTATATTCAATATTTTTTATTAATTAGTTGATTAATTTATTAACTTTATCTTTAATATTGATATTTATTTTAATATTTTAACTTATTTATGTATCCATATTTTATAACGAATTTTATTTTAAAGTACTATTTTTTATACAGGATATAATAAAGATATTATTTTTCTCTATATTTTTCTACAAAAAGTATCAAAATCTTCATCATAAATAGCTAAAATATCTTATTAAGAATGTTATACAAACATTCTCAATTAAATTTGTCTAATTTTTGATAAAATATAGTCAACATTTTTTATTTTAAGTTTAAATTAATCTGGATTGATAATCAAATTATTATTAGATGAAAATTCCAATGCTTTTTCATCATGATTATAAGAAGTAAATATTGTATAATTTTCAATTTCATTTTTTGAACTAATTTATATGCTTTTAGAAAGTAAAAGATTTCTTTCAGTAATTAAAATAGATAAAGATTATAATTTTGCAAATAAAAACTCTTTTAATGCAAACTATGTTTAAATTCTGTAAGCTTATAGCTTTTATCCTATTCTTACAAAATTATCTAATGCATGCATAATTTTAACTCTTGAAAATATATTGAATTATTATGTCTTATGATTTATTTAATAACACTTATATTTATTTTACTAAAATGAACAATATGTTAAAACATCAATCATTCCTTAATAATAAAAATCATTTTTCTTTTTAAATTTATCAAACTCTATACTTTATACCCTTATAAAATACTATATTTCTCCTTTATTTCTTTATAGTAAAGATATCTCAAAAATCTAACCTCTTATAGGCTCATTTTTTTTATACCTTACTGTATAAAATCCACTTAGATCTTTTAATTAAAATATTATTGATTTTATAAATTTTTATATTATTCTTGCCTTTAATTATCTTTTAGGAAATTAAAATACTTTAAAATTCTATTTATCATTTATCTAACTATTTTTTTTTATTAATTATTATTATGAAATCAATGTAATCTATTTATTATTACATATGTCTAATTTATCATTAAATTTATCTTTAAATTTATCATCTTATTTATTATCTAATTTATCATCTTATTTATCATCTTATTTATCATCTTATTTATTATCTTATTTATTATCTTATTTATCATCTTATTTATTATCTAATTTATTATCTTATTAATAAATATCAGAAATTTAAGTTTGATTAGTTAGAATTTATGAAGATTCTGTAAATTGTTCATAGTTTTTTTAAGGTTATTTTAAATTAATCTTTGTTTAATCTGATAAATTGTTTTTACAAGATTATTTTTTAACTTATTATAGAATAATGCTTTTATTTTTTAATTGATGATTCTAAGGAGATTAATTTTATGTAGATTTATATTTTTCGGAAGATTCAGTTATTTTTGGTGAGCTCAATTGTTAATCATTTTATTATTAAGATAAATCTTATTATTGTAAAATAATTGATTTAGATAAAATTTCATTTTATACTGAATTCTATGGTAAATAACCTATAATTGAGAATTTTTTTTTAAAAAATATTACCTATTTTTTGATGTTCAATATTTTTATTTGTTCCATTTATAATTTTTTCCTACTAAATTTCATTTTTTTCTTATGTAGAGACTTTACAGATACTTATTTTATTGGATTCTTCTTTTAATTGTTTTAGGTTGTCACTATTTTGTTCACTTTTATACATAATTTTATACTTCTTTATTTACTCTTGATTATCATTTTATGATATATTATTAATAATTGACTATTTTTTTACTAATTCATCTTATTGTATTTATTAATAAGAGTCTAATTATATTTCATCATTCTTTAATAAAGAATCTTATTTTTCTTTAAATAAATTCTTTTAAGAATCTTCTTGAATTATCTATTCGGATTATTTAGAGTTTTTTATGTTTAATAATTATTATACATCTTATTTTTATTATAAATTTTTTTAATTTTCTAATTCTAATTTTTATTATAAATTCTTTTAATTTTCTATTTCTAATTATTATTATAAATTCTTTTATTGTTATATTTCTAATTATTATTATAGATTCTTTTATTTTTCTATTTCTAATTATTATTATAGATTTCTTTAATTCTCTAATTCTTATTATAAATTTTTTTATTTTACTATTTCTTATTATTATAATAGATTCTTTTCTATTTCTTATTATTATAGATTCTTTTATTTTTCTAATTCTTATTATTATAGATTTTTTTACTATTATAAATTTTATTAATCCAATATTAATCTAGATGTTTATTATGATTAGTATTGTTAAATTATTTCTTACTTTTATAAATATTCTATTTATAAATTTTGTATTTCTAATTATTCTTGTAATTATTTTTATTTTGCTAAATAATCAATACGTTCTTATTTTTAAAAATATAAAGTAGTTTATGACATTTTAAAATTTTATTGATCATCATTTGTTTATTATTCAATATTTTTATCTTACTTTATAAAATTTTTTTATTTTTAGTCATTATTTTAGCTTTTCTTTTATTGTTTTATTTATTCATTAATATTATTATTTTCACAATCTTATGAAACTATAGTTTTTATCGATTGATCTAATATATCGCTTTACTATAATGTTATTCGGCTTTAATAACTTTATTTTATTTCATTATCATCTATAGACTCTTTTTTTATTTAACTTTTTTTTAAATTCAAATCATCTGTTTAATTTGAACTTTATTTTAAATAGTTTTTTTTATCTATAAATATTATATTTTACTTTTTTATTAAATTTAAGGTTATTAATTTAAATAGTCTTTCATTTTCTATTACACAGTTTAATCTATCATTTATTAAATACTTTTTTTTTAAATTTAAGAGTCTAAATTAGTCGATTTTTTTATACTTAAAGAAATATTATTGGAATTTTATTTTAAATGCATTTTCATATTTTTTTTTTTGAGTTTTATTTAATCACAAGACTCATTTGAGTCATATTGGTTCGATTCTTTTTCAAAATATTGCTTTTATTTTATCAATGATTTATTTTAATTTTGATTTATGTTGTTAAATGTGCAACTTAATTTTTTATTTCCTTATTGTTGAAATTTAGGTTTTTTATTGAATGTTTTTTATTTTTTAACCATTTTTTCACTTGAGTCCAATTAAATTTCATCTATATCATAAATTTATTATTAATTTTTTTAGAAATTATTATTAGTTTTTAAACTATCAACTTGTTCTTTGATGTCATTAATAGAATTTAATATTTCTTATTAGTATAAGATGATGCTTTTATTTTATAAATAATTTTATTATAATGGATTCTAATCTTAAAAACTGTAATTTTAATGAAAATTTTGATTATTAATCTCCTATTAGAAAGTATTGAGTTATGAATTTTAAGGACTATTCATTCTTTATTTAAAATCAAATAGTTAATGCTAAGATGCTTAATTATGTGATTAATTTAAATTGTATTATTTATTATCCATAAATTATTAACTACTAAATGCATTTACATTTGACATTGTATTTTATGTATTTTGTGTATATGGTGTATTTTATGTATTTACTACATTTTATTATAAATTATCAGTTAATGTTTAAGATTTGAAATTCTATTATTAAGATATTTTATTTTATTCTCCTTCTTATTATAATTCTGTTTATGTCTTCAATTTATTCTCTAATTCTAATATTTTATCTTCTAAAATCTTTATTTTAAATTTCTTTTATGTTTTATGATTTTTTATTTATTTCACATTTTTCTTTACCACTTCTTATTCCTAATTTTCTTATATTTTATAACTTATTTTTGTCTCCACACAATTCAATTTTTTAAATTATAATGAACTTTACAAAAATATTTCTATTTATAATAAAAATATTACATTCTATTTTATCAGATATCTCCAGTCTTAAATTATTTAATATATATAAATATCTAAATATATTCTTATATAAATCTTTTCCTAACTATATTATTTTATCCTCTTATTTTAATTCTAATTTTTCTATAAAAAAGAAATGTGTAAAATTCTTTTAAAATATAAATTAAATTGATTCATTCGATTTTATATAATTTATTATAAGAGATCCTTTTATTGATACTTTTCTATTAACTATATTATTTAAATATAAATTACATTTTTATGAATTTATTTCAACTTATTTTTCTAAAATTTTTAACATATTTTTTTAAATATCTAATGTGAAAACAATATTATCCTTTTTCTTTTTTTTTAAATATACTCTAATGTATTTCTAAATTAATACAGCACTCTAACATTATTTTGAATTATAAGTAACTTCACTAAAATCTTTGCTAGCTAATGAATTATTCCCAGAATTGTTTTATTTTTAGATAATGAAATTTTATTTTATATTTTCATTGATGTCTATAAGAATTTCAGATTTCAATTACTCATAATTTACTTATAAAGGTTTAAATTGATTATCTTTTTTTTATTCAGAAATTGAATTCCATTTTTTAACATTAGATTATTAAAGAGTAATCTATTTATCTTAAGTTTAATCAGAATCAGATTATTATGAATTATTTATGGTTTTATTAAGAAAATCACTTTAATGTTATTTTACTGATGGTTTTTTTTAAATTTTTTGAGATTGGCTTAAATTAATGTTTTTTTTGATATTTTTATTAAAATTAACTGATTCATGAACTGTTTAGCAACTATTAATTTATTATTTGATTTATTTTAGTGATAGATAATCATGGGATAATGATGTAATGCGCTAATTATTTTATTTACAATTTAACTATTGATTATGACATTTATTATTTTATTTTAAATCATTGAGAGCTTATTATATTTCAAAATGCTATGGATTATCATCATCTAAATAATTTTCTGCTATTATTTTTGATTTTTTAAATGACTATTATAATTTATATTATAAATCATTTTATAAATCTATTATATATAGATTATATAATGATTTATAATATAAGTTTTAACTATATTATAAATATATCAATATACCAATAATGCTTTTTCATTTTCTTCATTTATTAAAAGTTGTTTTCCTTGATATTATAATGCTGTAACATAATTATTTGCAGAATCGCTTATTTTACCTTAATCATTTTCTAAATTGTGCTCTGTCAATTCATCAAATTCTTATTTACAATAAATTACAGATAAATTTGCTGATTTAAATGCTTTTTTATGTCTATATTTAATATAAGTTACAATTTATTTTTAGAAAAAAGAGAGCACATATTTAAGTATGTTAACCCTAAATAGTCTTTGATATTATTTTCTTATAAAATTTAGACAGCAAAATTCAAATAATCTAAAGATTAACTATATTATTCTTCGATTTTTGATAAAACAGCATAATTGTTAAGTACAAGTACTTTTAAATCAATAAATTGGTCTAAAATTATTATAAAATGACTTTGATTACCAGATTTTGATAGTTTATAGCAATAATCAAGAATAAATTTACAAAATTCATTATCTTTATTATTTAAAACATCAAGAGCAATTTAAATTAAATCTTTTATTATTTTTCTAAATTAAGCTTAAAAATTTTAATCCTTGCCAATTTTATCTAATCCTATATTAATTATCTTAATTCCTTATGGGTTCCGATTTTTTAATAATTTGTATCCTTCATATATATCCATCATATTAATTAAATCTTTCATGTTATCTGATTATCTTTTAACTTTAAAAGTTTAATTTTTCATTCAAAAAAATATTATTATATAATATTAATTATAAATTCTATCTTTGTTGTTAATTAGTTAAGATTGTTTTTAAATTTAATCATATATAAAAATTATTATAATATTCATGGG
>Ga0228633_1000409_pt1 | contig 12151 bp, 10 predicted proteins | sample 41DmetaG_FD_182703 | JGI IMG/M metagenome (GOLD analysis project Ga0228633, IMG submission 182703) | Seawater microbial communities from Monterey Bay, California, United States - 41D | ecosystem: Environmental > Aquatic > Marine > Coastal | place: USA: California | collected 2016-11-13
TTATGAGAGCTAAGATATGTGTATGTCTAGGCTCAGGAGGAGGATTTGTTCCTCGTATTATGACTCAAGCTAGACAGGATTTACATAAAGCAGGTATATTCGAAGGAGACGATGGAATGAGTTGGGGTGATATAGGTACTACGTTTGTAGTAGATGCTGCCAATGAAGTAGGAGGTAAAGTAGATTGGTTAGCTCAAAAGTCTTTTTTCAGAGTACAGTTTTGTCCTAGAATAATAAACGATAAAACTGAGAATGCATATTATAATTTTTTCGTTAAAGAAGATATAAAGATAGATTACCTACATATAGACGCAGGACATTCTTATGATGATGTTAAAAAAGACTTTAACTTATACAGTAAATTATTATCACCTAATGGTATTATATCGTTACACGATACCGACCTTAGATACGCTGAGAATTACATAGTAACAAAAGATATAACTGATCAAGAGCATCATGATGAGTTTTCTGAAGGACCTTCTAAGTTCATAGAAGAAATAGGTAATGAATGGCAAAGATTTGATTTTTTTAATGAAGGTATATTAAAAGATAAACCAAGTTCAACAGGATTAACAATTTTAAGACGTGCTTAATTTAGTTACAGTAGTAGGAGAAAATACTCACATACTTCCTCATATGTTAAAACATTATGAAGGTAAAGTAGATAAAATATATGTCGCAGTATATCGTCAAAGTAATAACGATGGTATATTAGAAGAGATAGAAGAGTTAGGTATAGAACCATTTATGGTGTTTACCGAACCCAAATACAATTGGAATAGAGTAACAGAAATATACAACACTATAAAACAAACTAAACCTCACGACTGGTGGATAGTATCTGATGATGATGAACTACAAGTATACCCAGAAGACTTAGACGTTATTATAGAACATTGTGAAAGAAGTGGATATGACTTTGTTACAGGAGGTTTCCTAGATAGAATAGGTATAGATGGTAGTTTTTCTAAAGTAGACAGAGATACAGATATTCACAAAGAATTTCCTTTAGCAGGATTTTTTAGATACCCTATGTCAGGAGCCTGTCCTAATAAAGTAACATTAATGAAAGGTCATCAACTAATATCATCTGGACAACATTATGCTGAATTTAATGATGGTAGTAATAGTTGGGGTACTAAACATAGAAAACGTATGCCGATAGAAGAATGCTTTACTCAAGTACATCACTTTAAATGGGATAGTTCATGTGTAGAAAGAATAAAAAAAGTAGCTGATAATAATAAAGATTACTCATACTCAAAAGAATATAAAACTATGTATGAAGCTATAAAAAATTCTAACTGGAAAATTGATACTGGAAACCTAAAGTATTTAGTTGAGGAATTAAAAGAATTTTCGTATATTGATTATAAGGACTATCCTCATTGGAGGACATTAACAGATAAAATAGTTACAATATGAGCTCAAAATTAGACTTAGAAAAACAAATGTTAGAAGAGCGTAAAGTTAAGGCTATAGAAAAGATAGCTAAGACTTTAGACGCATTAACTCTTTGGTTTGAAGAAATTGATAAGGAAGAATGGAACGAACGTATTCAATTTTACCTAGCTGAATTTCTTAGCAGAGCCCCTGAGTCCGAAACACAAGAAGAAGAAATAGAAGAAGATGCATAAATTAGGTGTAATAGTCCCTTACAGAGAAAGACCTAAGCAACTTAAAAAATTCGTACAGTATATAAAAGAATATCTCGAAGAGCGTTCTATTGACTATGAACTTATAATAGTAGAACAATCATCTAAGAATGACTTTAACAGAGGTAAATTACTAAATATAGGATTTTTAAAAGCTGAGGAGTTAGAATGTGATTATGTCGTATTTCACGATATTGATATGTTACCTATAGATGCTGACTATTCTTATACTGCTAAACCTACTCACCTTATTACTGACTTAGACTTACCAGAAGGAGTATCAAGAACTTTATTTGATGAATACTTTGGAGGTGTAACGTTATTTCCAGTTAAAGTATTTAAACAAATTAACGGATATTCTAATAAGTATTTTGGATGGGGGTTTGAAGATGATGATTTATTGCTAAGATGTTTAGAGAATCATATAGAATTAGATGGAAAAGAACTAATTCAAAAAGGTAGAGAAGGAATAGGATTAAATTTTAACGGTAAAGATAGTTTTGTAGCAGTTCCTAATAAATTATCTATTTTAAGAAACTTTTCTATATTTACTTCATTTAGCTACGATAAAGTAATGTCTACAAAAGAAGTTGTTACTGATAATAACTCTATATTTAGCATTCCAGGATTCGATACAACTCTAACTGTTAATTCATTCTTTGATCTTACATTTCAATTCTGGAAGTTTGACTTAAGTTCTATATCTCTCAATACTAAAGGACTACAAGCAGGTAGATATAATGCAGTTATTACAGTAGATAATAAAGGTGCTAATAAAAATACTAGAGAGTACGTTCCTCCTATAGTTAAAATGTATGTAAATGGAGTGAAGGTTGGTGAAAACACTTTTGATAAACTACATAATATAGCAAAAGAGAAGTTTATTTACTTAGGAGTAGGAGATCCTGATAGAAAAGAAAAAAATAATTGGTTTAAAGGTAACATAGATACATTTGCTACATATACAGAAGCATTAACTGAAACTGAAGCTATTCAGATAAGTAATAATTTATCTAAAAGTTTATTTTCTTTTTCTAGTAATGATTATTTAGGTTCTTATTATGATATGAAATTTTTAGATGGTAACGAATTAGTTGATCTTAAAGGAAATAATAATGCTAGAGTATTTAACTGCGAACAAGAAGTTATACAGACAACTAAGAATATAACTAAACCAATACCACACCGTAGAGAAGGTAAGTTCAAAGTATTACCGCATGAAGAGTTAGGTTATAAAGATGGATACTGGGTTAGCTGGACTAGTAGAAAAAATCAGTTAAGATACTTAGATAGATACTATAGTTTAAAATCAGATTATCAAACCGATGGTTTAACTAGCTGTAGATTCGTAGAAGAAGAATATACTAATAGAGGTTTTCATCATTTAACAGTTAGATTATGAGTCATAAATTAGGAGTATGTGTACCTTATAGGAATCGAGAACTTCACTTACATGAATTTATACCGAAGGTAGGTAAGTTTTTAAAAGAACGTAATATTGAATTCGAAATGTTCTTTGTTCATCAAGTAGATGATAAGTTATTTAATAGAGGTGCTACAAAGAATATAGGAGCTAAGATTGCATTCGAGAATGGATGTGATTATATTGTATGGCATGATATAGATATGATACCTGAAGATGGTTGTGATTACTCCTACCCTGCGGATGCTCCTAGACATATAGCTACTAAGATACAACAAATGGACTATCAGTTAAAGTACCACGAGTACTTTGGTGGTGCAGTTTTATTTACAAAAGAACAAGTAGAAGCAACTAACGGTTACTCTAATGATTACTGGGATTGGGGTATGGAAGATGATGATTTATTTTGGAGATGTCATTTAGAAGGTTTAACTAATGATACTTATTTAGATGTAGAGTATAAGCAAAATAAATATATTCACTTTGACGGTAAATATTCATACGGTAAAATACCTTATAAAAGAGAGTATAGAGGATTAACTCAACGTTCTCATACTGTATCAGCATTAGTAAGATGTAACCAGCAACCTGATAAGAACGAAGTATTTCTTATAGGTTCTAAAGAAAGAAAATATGTTGAGTATCCTATACTCAGATTACCGGGATATGATTATGGTCTATCTTTTAATAATTCAAGAGCATTAGCTTTTACTTTTTGGAATACTTTTAACAAGCATAACTATATGTGGTTAAAAAGATATGATAATCAATGGAGTTGGATAACTGCAGTTTTAGATGAAGATGATCATTTAGCTCATTTTTATCTTAACGGAACAGAGGTAGATTCTAAAGTAGGATTAGGAAGTCCTTCACCATTAAGGTTTGACGGTAAGTTAAAAAACTACGGTACTAATGATTACTACTTAGGAATGTCACCTTCTCAACCTGAAAATAGTACTTCTAAATTTTATAAAGGAGATATCGCTAAAATATATGCCTGGGATAGAGCTCTAAGTCCAGAAGAGGTAAGCAATATGCATAAAGATCTTCCACAAGAAGGTCTTACTATAAATGTAGACTTTAACGATGAAAAAACTTATAGTGATGTGGAGTTATTTAATACTCATAATAGAGTAGAAGATATTAGAGTTCCTAATTCTATTATTCCTCATAGAGTAGAAGGTAGAATGAGATGCTTACCTCATCCAGATGAAGGTATTGTTGATGGAGTATTTACCAAAGGAGAAACTACAGCACGTAATGAAAGAAGATATGTATTAGAGATGCAAAAAGGTAGTTGGGATTATAAAGGTGATGGTATAAAACAAGTTAAATATAAGCAAGTAGGAGAAAAAGTATATACGCCTTGGGCTAAAATGATTGATATAGAATTATGACACCAGCTGAAGTTAAGAAAAAATTAGACGGAGTAGGTTGCGGATTCTGTTTAGCAAAATGGACTCAAGTAACTATGCATTTAGGTACCGGTATGACTCATTCTTGTCACCACCCATCTCCTCATAAGATACCTCTTGCTGAACTTAAGCGTAATCCTTCTGCTCTTCATAATACTCAACATAAAAAAAGTAGACGTAAAGAGATGTTAGAAGGTAAAAGACCTTCTGAATGTAACTATTGTTGGAATGTAGAAGATAACTCCTCTTCTTTCTCAGATAGAGTATTTAAATCTGCTGAACCATGGTCATTAAAAGACTTTGATAAAATAAAAGATAGTTACTGGAGAGATGATTTCAATCCTAGATATGTAGAAGTATCTTTTGGTAATACTTGTAATTTTGCTTGTGCTTACTGTGGGCCTCAATATTCATCTAAATGGGTAGAAGAGATTGAAAAGCACGGAGGATACCCAACTGAACATAACTTCAATTCTATAGATGATATAAAGGCAAGAAATCAAATGCCTTATAAGAAAACAGAATATAATCCATACATAGAAGCATTTTGGGAATGGTGGCCTAATTTATTTCCAGACTTACATACGTTTAGAATAACTGGCGGTGAACCTTTATTACTAAAAGATACATTTAAAGTATTAGAGTATATTCAAAAACATTATGATCAAAACTCTAATATTTCTTTAGCTGTTAATACTAATCTAGGTATACCAGATAAACTATTAAATAAGTTTATTACAATTGCAAAAGATCTATGTGATAATAATAAAGTAAGAGAATTAATTATTTTTACTTCTGTTGAAGCTACCGGTGCTCAAGCTGAGTATTCTCGATTTGGTTTAAATTATGAAAAGTTTTGGTCTAATATAGATAAAGTACTAAAGGAGCTACCTAAAGTAACTATCAATATAATGGCTACTTATAATGCATTATCAGTTTTTAGCTACAGTGACTTAATAGATAGAGTTTTTGAGTATAAAAAGAAATATGCTAACGGAGAAAGATATTGGGTATCAGCATTACAATTAGATACATCTTATCTTAGATGGCCTACTCATTTATCTGTTAAAATATTAGAAGAAGATCATAAAGAATTAATTTTGAAATCTGCAGAAAAAGCACTATATTACGGTATAAAGAACTTTACTAAGGATAACTATGGCTTTTCGAATGTAGAGATACAAAAGATGAAAAGACTATATGATTATGCTGTAGGTGGATCGAATTTTGATACAGAAAAGTATAGAAAGGATTTCGTAAAGTTTGTAGATGAATACGATAAAAGAAGGAATACTAATTTTTTAGAAACGTTTCCTGAATTAAATAAACTATATGCTGAATATTCAGAAAGCTAACCCTTGGGTTTTTTGGCCAAGTAGTATCTGCGAGACCTTTCCTGAGAATCCTGCTAATCTTATTCTATCAGGAGATAAGTCTTTTGAATTTAGTATAGATTTTATAGTAAAGAAACAAGATATTACTCAGAATACTATCTTCACTCTTATACCAAAGTATACAGGTCTAGATTTATTTCCTAATCAGACAGTAGTTACTGTTACGTATGAAGATAAAGCTGAGTATTATAGATTTGATCCTTTGATAAAGATAGGTGAAATTACTAACTTTAGATTTGATCATAAGCCGAAAAGTTATTTAAAAATATTTATTAACAACAACGAGGTTGTGAACGAAGATCTTAGCAATAGGACTTTCGGTGTATGCGATTCACCGCATATAGTTTTTGGAGCAGGAAATTTTCCAAAGAATAATTTCAACCTTAATTATACCGAGTTAGATTTACTAAGATTTAGCGTCTTTCAAGATGGTAATATTTTAGCTGATCATTATTTTGAAGAGAGAATATTCGATAAGTATGTGGACATTACTGGTAATTTAAATTTTATACATAAACTATAATGGGAGTATTTGCTAAAAAAGAAAATGAAACATTTCAGGAATATAGAGATAGAGCTATAGATAGTTTATCTCCTTCTTTCTGTGGTGCTAAATGGTACAATGCTACTATATGGTTAGGTAACGGTACAACTACTTCATGTCATCACCCTCCTGCCCATAAGATACCTCTAGATGAACTAAAGTTTAGTTATAAAGCTCTCCACAACACTCAATATAAAAAAGCAGTTCGTAAGCAGATGATGGAAGGTGTTAGACCTAAGGAATGCGAATACTGCTGGAAGATAGAGGACTTAGGGAAAGATAAAGTATCTGATAGAGTATATAAATCAGTAATTTATACAGATGAAGAACTTAAGGAAGCTAAAGAGACAATGGGATATACTGAAGATGTAGATCTTAAAACTCTAGAAATAGCTTTTGATGCTAATTGTAACTTTGGATGCTCTTACTGTAATGCTTCTTTTAGTACTACGTGGCAAAAAGACATTAAAACTAAAGGGGCATATCAAAATTTAGTATCTGATGGTGCCGCAGCATTTCAACATGACGGTTCTCATGCTATGCCTTATGGTAGAAAGAACACAGATAATCCATATGTAGAAGCATTTTGGAAATGGTGGGAAGCAGAGCTGCAATTTAGCTTAAGAGAGTTAAGAGTAACTGGAGGAGAACCTTCTATGTCTCCAGACTTCTGGAAGTTAATGGATTGGTGGAAAAAGAATCCTGATTGTAAGGTACCTTTTGCTGTTAACTCTAACTTAGGACAAAAGAAAGCCTTGTTAGATGCCCTCATTGATGTTTCTCATAGCTTTAAAGATTTTACAATTTATACATCTAACGAGGCAGTAGGTCTTCAAGCAGAGTATATCAGGTTTGGATTAGTTTGGGAAACCTGGTTAAAGAATATGTATAGAGTAAATGAAGAAGCAAACGTTAAATCTGTTAACGTTATGATGACTATAAATGCTTTATGTCTATTTAGTATTACTGAATTTTTAGATGAAATGTTAAAGTTAAAAGCTAAGTTTGGTAGTCAAGCAGCAGTACTTTCATTTAATATTTTACGTTTTCCTTCTTTTCAATCTATAGTTACTCTACCCGAAGAAATAAGAAAAGAAAGAGCTGAGCATATCGAAGCATGGTTAGATAAAAATTGGGATGAAGGTAAGAATGGTTTTATGGATTATGAAAGAGACGGTTTATTAAGACTTATTGATTATATTAAGAAAGTAGAAACAGGTCATGAATTTACATCTTCACTAGAATCTAGAGAAAGAGACTGGAAATCATTTTATTCCCAATACGATATAAGAAGAAAGAAAGACTTTAAAAAAGCATTTCCTACATTAGCATTATGGTATGATTCTATACCTGAGACTAACTTAGCTCCTTTAACTAAATTAGTAGATGGAGATGATGCTAAGTCAAATAGATATGTAGAAGGAGTACTTAAACAAGCAAAAGACGAAGGATGGGTACTTAACCCTCAATGGAATAACCCAGGCTCACAAGACTATATAGAACCAGATGATCAACAGCAAGATGATATGGTAGATCTAATAGAACAGTTAAACAAAAATCAGGATACTAAGTATGCTGGTAGTCAAGTTAAAAAGATATTATGAGTAGTGTAGCAGCAGAAATGGCTTCTAGAAAAAATACTCCTAGAGAGCTTCAAATATTTCCTATCGATACAGCTACTTCTTGTCAATATAAATGGACTTGGAGTACTCTATTCCTATCCTCTGGTCGTTCTTCAAGCTGCCATAGGTGTCAAACCTGGGATGTAAAAGATGATATAAAGAATTTTCATAACCATCCAGGTAAGATAGGTGATAGAGAAAAAATGCTAGAAGGTGAATGGCCTGGTAATGGATGCGAATATTGTAAAAAAATAGAAGATGCAGGAGGAGAGTCTGAACGTAGTTCTTATATAAACAAAGAGCTAATGTCTCCACCTGAATTAGAATATAATCCAACTGCTACTAAAGTAACTCCTAGAATACTAGAAGTATATTTTGCTAATGTATGTAATCAAAAATGTGTTTACTGTTCTCCTATCTTTTCTAACCTTATTCAGAAAGAAATAGAAAAGTTCGGACCTATAGTAGATGATGAATATGATTTAAAAGGTTATGAAGTAGTTCCTGAGTATAGAAGAATGAAAAGAGAGTTTTGGGAATGGATGGATGATAATGCTATTCATTTATATAATTTTCAAGTTTTAGGAGGAGAGCCTTTATATCAAAAAGAAATATTTGAATGCTTAGAATTTTTCGAAGCTAGAGAACTACCACAATTAAATTGGAAAATATTTAGTAATCTCAAACATAACTTTAAAGGATTTAAACAGAAAGTTGATAGAATATCTGCATTAGTAGAAAGAGGAGCTATAAGATCATTCGAAATGGTATGTAGTATAGATAACTGGGGTCCTCAAGCAGAGTTTGCTAGATCAGGTATGAAGTTAGATGAATGGAAACGTAACTTTGAATATGTACTCCATAATCCTTATATTACTTTAAGTATTCATTCTACTATATCTCCTGTTACTATAAGTACTATGCCAGAGTTTTATAAGATGGTAATGGAATACTCTAAAGTTAAAAAAATAGATTACGGTTGGAATACTGTAAAGATGCCTTCTTTTATGAATCCTGAAATACTAGGTCACTATACAGAAAAGTTTTATGATGAATTATTAGATGTAGTAGAAGCTACTGATTATAGAAAAAGATATTTAGAAGGTTTTAAAAAACAATGTGTTTCACATCCAGTAGATGTTCCTAGATTAACTAAATTAAGAAATTATTTAGATGGAATAGATAAAAGAAGAGGTACTGATTGGAAATCTCTGTACCCATGGATGGTTGAAGCAATGGATAAAGAAGGTGCTATATGAAAATATTATATACGGGAGGTAATGGACAATTAGCTACTCAACTAAAAGAATTAATTACTGATTCTAAACATGAATTTTACTTTCCAGTAAAAAACGAGTGTAATTTATTAAGAAGAATAGTTCTAGAAGATTACGCTGAAGAGCATAAGTATTTTGATATGATCATTACAGGTGCTAATCAATTCCCAGGTAGAATAGATGGTTATAACTTATCTTCATTTTTAATAGGTATAAATCATATCTATCTTCTAGAGCAATTAGAATCATATCCTAAGCATTTTATTAATCTAACTACTGGACTAAAGCATGATGATGAGCATTTTTTATATAGAGCTCAAAAAACTTATCAAGATGACTTATTTCAAAGATATTTTAACTTTAAAAAAGAAGGAGTTAATTATATCAATTTTATGCCTCATCATTTAGATGATCCTGAAATTAGAAAAATAACAGCTACTCTATTTTTAGATATGATTGATAATATCGAGACTTATAATAAAATAAACTATGTTTGTGATATAGATGAAAATGTCATAAGAAATTCTAAATGGTAAAAAAGAAGATACTTCCTAAAGATGGTAATGAAACCTTCTGTATGGCACCTTGGTCTCATACATATGTCTCTCCTCAAGGTGAGAGAAGGTTATGTTGTGCCTCTAGAGAAAAGTCTTCTTGGATAAAGCAATATATAGATGTAGAGAACGATGATAAAAGTACTGAATTTGTACCTTCTAAACTAGACGAACATTGGAACAGCGAATATATGAAAGATATTCGTAAGAGTTTAATGGCAGGAGAAGAAATAGAACAGTGTCAAGTATGTAACCATAAACTACTTAACTTACATACTTACAGAGGGTACTTCAATCATCAACTATTCCCAGATAAGATAGAAGAAGCATTTGAAAAAACTAGAGACGACGGTTATACTGAAATGAAACCTATATCTTACGACTATCGTATATCTAATCTTTGTAATTTTAAATGCAGAATGTGCGGAGATCAGCTATCTTCCTCATGGGAAGCTGAAAGACGTCAAATGAAGAACTGGACTCCGGAAGGAGATCCTTGGATGACTCCTGAAAATAGAACTAAGCTGCAAAACTTTACTAGAGAGGTTCTAGAAAAAGAATTATGGGCAGCAGTGCATGAAGAGAGAATAGAAGAGATATATTGGGTTGGTGGTGAACCTTTAATGTTTCAAATACATTGGGACATAATGGAACATTTAGTTAAGACCGGGCAATCTAAAAATGTAGTTGTTAGGTATAATACTAATCTATCTAGAGTAAGTTGGAAAGGAATAAATTTATACGACTTACTAAAACATTTCAAACATGTTAACATATCAGCATCTATAGACGGAACTGGTCCTATAGTAGAATACGTAAGGCACGGAATTAAATGGGATAAATGGCTACAGAATTTCAAAGATGGTTTATTCCTAAAGGAGATGTACGGAGATGCAGGCATAGTTTTAGACGTTACTATTACTTCCCCAGGATTATTTGCTATGAAAGATTTATTCGATTTAGCTTTAGAATTAGATGTTATTTCATATATTAAAAAGACGTTCGAATTTGATCCTGCTATAGTTATGTCTCCATCTATGATACCAAGACCTATATTAGAACCTTTAGTAGATGATATTTTAAATTATATGAGACCTAAAGTAACTGATAAAACAGAAATTTATATAGAAGCATTAGAAGATGTAAGAAATATAAAAACTTTTGAAGAAAAATACCCTAATTGGTTAGAAGGGCTTCAAAGAGGAAAAACTAGCCTTTACGAAGTAGACAAATTTAGAAACTGTAAATATAACATAGAAGATATATTTAAACAATACAACACAGATTTATATAAGTGGTGGAAAACTATACCTTATGAAACTTTTATTTAGAAACAAACAAAACGAAACAATCGATGTAGATTGTACTATATTTGAATCTCCATTAACTGACAAATGGGGCAGACTACTTGAAGGAGTTATACAGAATGATTTTATTGCATACGTAAAAAACTTTTCTCTTGTAGGTAACTTAGCACAGAATAGACCTCCAGAACAAATTATTAAAGAGTTAGTAGAGGGAGTAAGAATAATTAAAGCAGCATCTTGGTACCCAGAGTATAACAAGATTAACGAAGACTTTGAATCATTACTTACTACTTACGATCAAGATATGTTAAATGATCTTCATCATCATTTTGATCAATTGCAAGGACAAATCTGGAACCCTACTCATTTTCTAGCTGCTGCTACTGGAGAAGAAAGATTTGCTATCTCTAAATTAAATTTAAGCTGTCATGAACTTGAAGCTTATCATGATTCTAAGGAAAAGCAAGAAGCTGGGCATCCTCATAGTGTATACTTTTACTACTCTATATCTGGTACTCCAGTATTTGAAGGTATAACGTTAGAAGAAAAAATGCAGTTTAGTAAAACTGTAGGAAATGGAATGATATACTTACATTATGCTCAAACAGGAAAAACTTGGTACGAAGCATACTGTGATAATGACGAAACAGTACCTACTGAAAACATTACTGAACATAGAACTATATCAGGTGAGTTTTCCGCTCATATTGGTAAACCATTCGATTTTATAGTAGATGAAGGATTCAAAGACTATATAAAAGCTAGAGGTAAAGACCCAGAAGATCCAGATTTAGCAATAGGATATTGCCCGATAGGTCAAATAAACTCTGTTAACGGTATAGATATATCAGATTATGAAGCATGTCAAAAAGTATTAGAAGAGTATGATGATTTTTACGCTATAGAATATAAAGGACTTAAAAATGAGTACGATTATAGAGCAGACGATAGTACTTA
>Ga0228633_1000416_pt1 | contig 12054 bp, 4 predicted proteins | sample 41DmetaG_FD_182703 | JGI IMG/M metagenome (GOLD analysis project Ga0228633, IMG submission 182703) | Seawater microbial communities from Monterey Bay, California, United States - 41D | ecosystem: Environmental > Aquatic > Marine > Coastal | place: USA: California | collected 2016-11-13
CATCCTGGAATCTCCAGGATAGGAAGAGATTCCAGACTGTAATTTGATTTTATATCTAATATATTATAAATTTAAATATAAAAAATATAACTTTTTTTTTATTTTCAAATTTTTATTGTATATGAAAATCTATAATTAATTTATTAATGGATAAATAAGATTTCAATATAAATAATTTTGAGCATGACATCAATAAAGAGTATAGTGAAATGCTTGAATCATTAAATTAAGCTAAAATTGATAAAAATATCCCTATAAATCAAGAATAAGTCAAAAAAAAATAAATTGAGGTTATATTTTTTTATTATAAAGATTGGTGATATAATATACTTAAAATTCAATTTTGAAACTTTACATAATGATGATTTAACGGGAATTATAATAGGTGATGGTATTTCATCAAATAAATTACAAATGTTATTATCAGACTATTAATATAAAAAAAATTCTTATAACTAATTTAGAAAAAGTTTATTCATTATAGAAAATCAAAAAAAATATTTTAAAGCCACTGAGTATTTTATTTTTTATATTTTATTTTAGATATAATAAAAAAATATTTAATTAAAATTTTCAATTTTTGTTAAAAGAAAAAATTTGCTTTTATTTAAAAATTTTTACAGTTATTTAAAATCTATAAAATTGATAAATTTTTATAATGATATTATAAATAGATATTAAAATTTGTTAAATTAAGACACTTTTGACGATTTTGATATAGAATATTAATAAAAATTAAGATCATTCAAAAATTTTAAAGATATTGAATAATAAGAATCTGAATAAATATTTTAAGAATAAATTGGATAAAAATCAGTTTTATATGGTGATATAATATAATTAAGACATATATATTCAAATTGTTTTTTAACTATAAATGAAAAAAATTTTGCTTAATAAAGTGGGTGCATATAAATAAGTCTTGAAGAATAAGTTATTTATATTTTTAAATAGGGATCTGAACAAAGTTATTTTAGATTTATGCCAAGCTCATTAATTTAGAAAATTGGTGATTTCATAAATTCTAATGATTAGATTATTTTATAAAGTGGACATATGGAAAATCAATTATTTTGTCATGTTGCAAATGAATATCTATAATCTAAAGTAAATAATATTAATATTTCATTAAAATTAAAGGAAATGACCTAGTAATAATTAGTCTAATCTTTAAATTATGGCTTAGAGATAAATGGCTCAGAGTCTTCATCTTTATTTTAATTGTGTCTATACATAGAGGCCGATGATCAATCATAAAGATAATAAAAATAAGGAAAATTTATATAAACATGTGATATAATATAAATTTATAATCAATAATCAGAAAAATATTTATAAGTGGAACCAATTAATGTGATTGGTTATTTCTAGGAAAAAAGAATAATAAATATAATGAATTAAAATGATAAAAAAAAAAATGATTTAAAATAATTAGAAATCGATTAAATATGCATGGATTAAATTTAATCTCATTATAATTCTTTAAATATATTTTTGAAAGAATTAACAAAAAAAGTAATATTAAAAAATATGTAGAATTAATTAGATTGCTTTTGGGAAATACAAAATTAAGATTTAACTTAAGGATAATGTCCATTATTAACGGATATTTTTAAAATATAGCATGTAATAACAAGATAATATCTATGTGTTAATGAAAATAATACATTATATTTATCATAATATGGGGATTCTAATGATTCAAATTTTTGTTTTAAAATGGTAAATGGACTCGATGTTGGTATTCCTTATGATTAAGTTTGAATTTATAATAAAGGCATTATTTATGATTTCAGTAAGAGATCAATCAAATTATTTAGTTTAATAATAAGAAAAAACAAATTGCAAATTGACAACTAGCCCTAAAAAAGAATTAAATGGTGATTTTTATTTTGAATTATAAACAATTGAAGTATTCTATATAAATTATAGGAAAATAAAAGATTTTCTGTTGATATTATATCAAGTTTGATTCCATAATTTTTAAATTTTTATCATTGTCTATAAGATTTTGGAATGAAAAAAGTAATATAGTATTTATAGTAGATAATAAATTAAGGTGAAACAAATTATTATTATACTTAAAAATTAGCATATAAAATGTAATCTATTTTAACTAACGAGGCAGATAATAATATATCAGAATCAATAGAAACTTTAAACAATTATCTAAAATAAGTAAATTTAAAATAATACAGACAAATGATGAAAAAGATTAGGCATAAAAATAATCTTTTCTTTTTAGATAAGGAATTCATCAAATGTTGGTTAAAATTTTATAGCTTAGCTATCTTTTATGTTATAATTAAGATTAAAATCTGAGTAGAGTATCTTTTTAAATTCAAAAAAATCAATTTAATATAGCATATAATTGTTTAAATGATTGTGAAAAACAAATATGGAAATTTCTAAATTTATTTTCAATCGATAATTAAGAATTTGCAAATTTTTTCTTATAATATGATTAAGTTTTAATTTATTTTAAATAGAAATTTATATAAGATTCTTTAAAAATACATAGAGAAATAACTTAAAAAGTTTTGTTAAATTGTTCATTAAATTCTGTAATTAATTAATATTATGATTAAAATTGCTAATAAATTTAATAATGGATAGATTAAATCGAACCAATAGATGTATAAATTATTATAAATAGAATGAAAATATAAAAAATTAGACATTTATTTTGACTTATTTGTATAATTCGTTAATTGTTTCCGAAAATTAAATAAACATTAACTACTAAAAATTCTATTATAAAGTAATCATTTATTATTTTAGAATTTAAAGAAATTAAATCTTTTGTCATTTGATAATTTCAAAAGTAATACATTTAAAATTAATTTTTCTAAATAAAGCTATGAAAACTAATAAGATTAAAGTATTGATAATTTTAATAATGATAATTAATTATATGAATAATGTGATTTATATGATTTTTATGATTTAAATGAAGATGATGAATTATTTCTTATATAAGATTATATCATTGAAAATTTAAATCTTTTATCCTATATTTGTAAGGGACCTAATCCCAAAATATTGGATATTTTAAGCAAAGTTAGGTTAAATGAAAATATCATTAAATAAGCTATTTTGAGTGAAAAAATATCTAGTAGCTTGAAATTGGGGTAATCTATTTTATAAAAATTTTTTACAAAGATTATGCATTTTATTTTATATAAAGAAATTTGAAATTAAATAAATCATTTTTTAAATAACATAAAAATAATTTAAAGTTTCTTAAAAATATATAAGCACTGTTTCATTAACGTATATCCCATGATAGATCTATATAAATATGAGAATATATGTATACTTGAAAAAAATGTGCAATAAATGAATAAAGATTCATTTTTTTACGAATTGGCCTAAAAATCTTCAATTTGTGAATAAAGTGTTGATAAAGGATTTATAGAATAAATTCAAATATTATTAATAGAATATTGGTAAAATGGTTTTAATAAAGAAGAATAAAATTTTGTATTTATTTATTATATTTTTAAGTAAAATAAATTAAAACTGATGTTAGAATTTCTTAAATTTACAAAAATGGCAGTAAAGTTAGGCTATAATGATTTTAGTTTCTTTAAGGTAAATATAAATTAATTAGGTATTTATCTTCAATTCATATAATTTTTTTAAAGTTTTATATTAAGATAATGATTATTTTGATAATAATAATTGGATATTTATATAAATGAAAGTAAAATTTAATGAATTTTAAGGAAATGTCTAATTTAAAAAAATTAAAATTTTCAAAAAAAATCAATTAAATTATATTTAAATGTATGGAATAAATAATATAAATTTATCTTATTATAATTAAATTATCAAATACATTCTAATGTTAATTATCGATTAAATAAAATTCCGGATATAATTTTGATGATGATATTTGTATATTTTTGACAAAAGAAGATAATCAAAAATTTTAGAAAGTTTCTTTCATTATATTTAATGTCATATTATAATTAGACTAATAAAAATAATCATTTGTAAAATTTTTATAATATAGTTTTTAAAAAAATTAATTTCATAATTTATGATGCAAATATTCGAATAAAAAAAGGTTTTAGGAGAAAAAATTTAAAATGTTGTATTATTAAATACCGAAAATGATTATGAATTATTTTATAGATTAATAAATGTATTTTTTTAAAAGTAAGAAAATGGTTTGAATATATCAAAAATGATAAAAAAATTGAAATAATTGTTAAAAATAGACTATTTACTAAATTCAGCATAAATTATCGATCTATAAAATGAAATATCAAATTAATTAGCTAGTTTGAATTTATTTCTTGAAAATAATTTTAATCATATAAGAAGTTATAGACTATTATAAAGACTTTTAAAAGATTTAATATTTTCTAAAAAAATATTTGCTTTAATAAAATTGATAATTAAACATGATATTAAACATAGCACTATTGCAACAAATATTATTAAAGTTTTAACTTAATATTGTAATGCAGATTTATGTATTTTTATTTAATAAAAAGAGAATATTGAAGAATTGATGAATGAATTAAATTTGCTTTTTAAATTTTGCAAAAGAGAATAATCAACTATCAAATTGATTAGTAAGATATTTCAAGATACTAATTAAAATAAATAATAAATAATTTAAAAAGTATTATTAAAAATAAATAAACCAAATGTATCTCTTAAATTTTAGGTTATTTTTTTATTTATAATAAGATAAATTAAATCAAATTACTTTCTAGTTTATGTCTTGATTAAATCAAGACACCTATTTTAGAAAATTAAGAATAAATATAGTATAAATTATTTTAATATATATAATATATAATGAATTTTATTAAAATAATAGAATTTAAATTTTCCGAACTGGACTTTATAAATAAATAAAGATTAAAATATAAGATTTATAAATAATACAAGAAGATATGTTATAGTTGAAATTTTAAGTAAATTTAGCATGTGTTTTTTTGAATTTAATATCAAAAAATAAAATATAAGTATTGATTGTATAGAGTTTATTTTAAGCCTATGATTTAAAAAATATTATAATGTAAATTTTTATATATATAAAGTGACAATTAAATATGTTTGAAAATAAAAAAAGTATATATAGGACTTTTTGTTTCTTTATATTTGGAAGATTAAGATCAAGAGGACTATAATTATAGAGAGAATGCATAATTTTTTTTGACATAAATAGTTTTGAAATATTTGGATTACAATCATTATTAAAAATTATTATTTTCATAAAGATAAAATTTAAATGATTCACCAAGTTTACTTTATAAGAATAATTATTTAAAATTTCTATATGGAGGGTAATCATGGGATAATTCTGAATGTATATTTTATTTATAAAAGATGGATTTATTTTCATGTTATTCAATTTTATTAGCGAATTGAAATTAAAAAATTTAATAATGAAAGAGTAATATCATTCAATATTAAATCATCTTAAAGCTCTATTATTGTGCATAATTATAGTTTAAGAGACATCTGGTTAAACTTAACATAAATTAATGCATTTGATTTAATAATGCATTATATTAGTTAAGGAATAAGATTCAAATTTTATTTAGAATAAAATTAATCATAAAAGATTTACTTTATCATTATTAAATGATAATCAATTTTAAGAATGGACAACTTAAGTATATTTATTTTAAAACTTTAAAAATAATTTTTTAAAAAATATTTTTTTAAAAACTATTTTTTTTTTTAATTATTATTTTTTAATAAATTAAAAAATTAAAAAAAAATTAATAAAAAATTAATAAAAAAGATTATTAAAAATTTAAATTAATAAAATAATTAAAAATATTTTAATTAATAGAGATTAAATGTATTAACTGAAGATTAAAAATAGAAAATTTTATAGATTTATGATAAAATACAATTTGAATTAGTAAATTTGAAATATTTTTAAAGGATAATTAGCATCTTTAAGATGATTAATAAAAATATATCAATTAAATAAAATGTTCCATTATGAATGAAACTAGATAAAATGATTTTATCATTAAAGAATTATTACTTAAATAAGTTAAAAATCTTAATTTTAATCCTGAATAAGTCATTAAAACTTTTGAAAAATTATAGATACCCAAAAAATATTTTGATTTTGTTTATTATTATTAATTTTAGATTTAAACTAATATTCATGATTTTATTGATAAATTTGGCTTAGATAATATTCATCATTTTATTGAAAGGTTAAATATTATAGATTCCATTTAAAAAACACAGGAGAAATTTAAAAATATTACATTAAATTAAGAATCTTTGCAATAAATTGATAAAAAAGAAAATACAAATGAATTTTAAAATAATTCAAAACTTTAATTAGAAAATATTTAAAAAGAAATTTAATTAAATAATTAATAGATTTCAAAAGAAGAAGGTCTTTTAGAAGAAAAATTTGAAAAAGTTTTTTAAAATAAAATTGGAAAAAAAAACTAAATTGTTCAATAAAACGATATTATAGATTTAACTCAAAAAAATGAAGAAACTTAATTTTTTAAATTAAATGAAAATTAATTAAAAGATGATTTTACTGAAAAAAAAATTTAAAACTAAAAATCTATAAAGTCAAAAGAAAACAATTAAATTGATATTGAAACTAATAAAAATAAAGAAATCGATTAAAGTTTTGAAATATTTGATAAATCAATAATATAATCTGTTAAACATAAAACATTATTCGAGAATTTTGAAATATAATCATTAAAATAATATTAATAATAAAATTTACCTGAGAAAAAAATTTAATATAATGAAAATGATAAATAAATGCTTAAAAGATAATTAAGAAATTCATTATCAATTAAAAACCAATTCGGTAGTTTTCAAATTCAAAATTAAAATAATGAAATTGATAATGGATACGATAATAGATTAAAAAATTTTTGCTGTTTTAATATAAAAGATATGGTATAAAAAATTAAGAATAGATTGTATAACATGGAAAATTTGTTATAAAAAGAGGCAATTTAATTGGATTAATTTGAAAAATTTAGTCTTAATTTATATTTATATCATAGTTAATCAATTAAAGATAAAAATTTTGATAAAATAGCTAATTATTTTAAAGTATAATTTTATATTTTGAAAGATATTTATAAACTAATATGAAAATGATGAATTTTAGTATTATAAAATGAAGATATTAAATTACTTTTTATTAACATGTGTATCATAATTGCACCCTAAAAAAATAAAAGATAATTATACTTATAATTAAAATACAAAAATTGAATAATATAGGGAAACTATGAAATAAATTTAAACAGCGTTGAGCTAAGCTGGAGCTGTGAAAATAAGTATATTTATTAATATATTAGGTCTCGAGTTGGTAAATATAAATCAAAAACCTGAATTGATTTAAGAAGCTATAAAATTATTGAAAAATTTGGTTAATTATATTTTAATATAAAGGTTAAATATAGAAATAAAACTGTATAAAATAAAATATATGAATTATGTTAAGAATTTTAAATAAAAATAATGAATAATTTCATAAACTATTTAAATCATGTTTTAATAGTGAATTTTAATGATGATGACAAAAATTAATATCATAGTGTAGAGATAGTTTTACAATTGATATAAGCTTTAATGAAAGATTAAAATAAGTTATTACAAGATTTCATGAGAGAATAATAATCTGATGAAAATAAAAAATATAATAGTTAAAATTTGTTATCAAGAATAGCTCATTTTATTGTATAATTATAGACAGGAAACAGTATTTAAATCAATTAATTGATAATACTTGTTATCTAAACATTATAATAATCATTTTATGGATAAAATAAAAAAAATTTAGATATTATATTTTAAAATGACATCTTTATAAATTATTTGAATGATAGCATAGGAAAAAAATGCTTAAATTTTAAGTATTAAAATTAAGATAAAAAGTTATTTGAATCAAATTATAATTTATTCTATAATTATATTAGTTTTATAAAATATTTAACAACTCAAGAACCAGAAAATATGCTATAAAAACATAATTATTAATTACTTATAAGCAACTTATAAATAATATATACTAATTTCACTCTGAAATACAAGTTTTAATTATTTCATAGCATGATTTGTATTAAAAACTGCAATTATATTTGTGATTGTAAATTGTTAACAAATGGCTAGAGATTAGTATTGGAGAGTGGATTTGATATCTTTATTATAATTAAAATTTTATTAAATTTAAAAAATCCACCATTATAATTGACTAAATTTTTTGATTTGGAATAGTTGGATTTAATAAACTTTAAAATGTTATAATATCAAATTTAGTAAATTAAAATGAAATATAAAAAATAAATAGAAAAGAATAAGATAGAATCAAATTCATAAGTTTATCAATATAAATTTGTAAATATTTTATTAATTATAAGTCAGATAATGAAATTTAAGAATAAGAAAGTTAATAATCAGAATATGAGTATTTCTAACCTAAAGAAGATATTTTATTATAAGAAATAAAAAATAAATTTAATATCACTGATTAAGAGAAAAAGAAAATAGAAAATTACAATCAATAAAAAAATCTTAAAAGTAAAATAAAATTATGCGCATTTTATGATAGATTTATAAAAACTGTTGAAATAGTTGACGAAAATTAAGAATTAATAAAAGTATATTTTACAACACCAATGGAAAGTATATTTATAACTGAAAATATAAAAACGAATATTATATTTAATTAAAACTAAAATTCAGATGCTGAAAGAATAGAGGATTTTGTATTTTAAATATATAAATATCAAAACGAATTGAAATTTTAATAGCGCATTGATAAAAATAAAATTATAAGATATTGTATTAAATCATATAGATCATTGAAAATCCTAAGTTATATATTAGTAGTGATAATAAATATGTACTTCCTCTATATCTATTAAATGTATTTTTAATTAAAATAGAACTGGCAGCAATTTATTGTAATTAACCAATTCTTAAATTTTATATTAAATTTATTTTTTTGCTTCTACAATTTAACTTATTTGTTCATTTTTAGTATTTTTTGGAAGCATGATTGAAAGGTATCTTTTTTATATTTAAAGATATCCTGTATCTTTATATTCTGTTAATTTGAAAAATAATTTTTCAGAAATATATAACCTAAAATTAAAAACAGGAATATTAATTTAAGATATCTTTTTATAATTAGAGGTCAAATATTATAATGTAATTGATATATTTTTGTAAATATTCGATATAAATCCTAACTTTGTATTTTTTTTATATCTTAAAGGAAATCATAAAAATTATGTTTGATACTGAAAATATCTATAATCTAGTATATCTTATATTTTCCATATTATGCTTTTAATTTGAATATTTATATTGCATATTATTGCTTGATGTTGTCAAAAGAGATTCCAATTTAGTATATATTTTAAAGTAATTTAATTTTATTATTTATTATTTCTATAATTATTAAAAATATTTACATTAAAAATATATTATATAAATCAAAATTTTGAAACACACTATTATAATTTTAAAAATTTATAACTTTAGATCAATAACAAATAATGCATATATGATAATAGAAACATTTTTGTTAACTGTTGCAATGATGTTCTTGTTCTCTATATTTTTATTTATTTATTATGATTCTTTGTTAACTCCGGAAAAATAATAAATATCAAATTTTTATGGTGGATACATGCGAACAGTATTTTATAATATATATAGGCATTTATCAATACAATAGTGTTTGGATTGATATATGGGGGTGGTGTGGGTGATTCTATAGTTTCAAATCCTATAGATTAAGATGACTAATTGCCTTTTTGGCGCTATTACACATTGATTTTATGTTGGTTTATTATTGTAAATTTGATTTGTGTTAATATGACTATGGCCATTATTATTGATAGTTTTTCAGAGTTAAATGATTAATACTAAGAATTATAAGACATTATAAATAATACATGTTATATTTGCTCTTTGAGTAGAGAATTATATGCACTTAAGTTTTTAATTTCTTAATTTTAGGGGTAATGGTTGGGAATAACATTATAAATATGAGCATAATGTATATAACTATATGAATTATATAATATTTGTATAAAAATTAAAAGACAAAGAAGCTGATGCATTATAAAAGTTCATCAAAATTTGTTTATTAAAAAGAGAAGTTAAATTCTTACCGTAAAAATAAGCTATTGCTCTTAAAGGGGTTGATATCGAAGAATTTGAAGAATGATTATAAAAAATAATAATTCATAAATTATTCCATATATATTATTCTTTTTTTATAAATACTTTGAAATCTTTATTTAAAAAATAGTATTAATCTATTTCTATATTGTCTATGACTTTTTTATTTAGAATAGGTTTTTTTTAGAATATTTTTTAACTATTCTACAATAAATTCTTTAAACTTTCATTATTTTCTAAAAATATCTAGAAAATATACCTAAATTGTTATATATAGGGGTTATTAATTTTATTAATTTCAAAAAATCTTATATTTAAAAAAAAATAGAAATTTTTTCTAATTAAATTATTATTAAATTTATAGATTTTTAGAAATTCTATTTAACTGATATTTATAAAAGCTCTAAAAGAAAATATAAAGTGAAAGCATCAATTTTTATTGCTATACAATTTTCAATAATATCATTTATTTATTAACAATTTTTTGGTCTTTAATCAATAAATTGTAGTTTATTTCCACATTAATCAAGATTTATAAAATAGATTTTTAAAATTTATACAAAAATCTTACCTTCATCATATTATTTCATACAATTTTTAAAATGCTTAAGATATTATTTAATCAAATTAATGAATATATCTTCTTTAATATAATCTAATTTTGTAAAAATTCCTATTATACAATTTGTTTTTTTTATTTTTTAGATATTTTATTTATTTAAAAAATTCAAAATTTAAATGTTTAAGAATAAATCCTTTTCTTTTGTTAAAAATAACAATTCACTTAACATATTTTCATCAAATTTATTTTCTAAATCTTATTTCAATTGTTAGGTTCTTAAATCCATTATTATTTATTATTATATACTTTACTTTTTACTAATTTATATTTTATTTACTTAGTTGGTTTCTATACGAAATTATAATAAATTTAATTGAATTAATTATCTTATGTAAAATGATATTTGCAATTTTGAAATTTATTAAAACTCATTTTCAAAATTTTCATTTTGATATTTATATATATAATTCTTTATTTAAATATAATATGATTAATATAAGATTAATAGCATTCTTTGTTTTACTATTTTTCATCAAAACTGACGACAGAGTCAATATAGATATCTATACAGAATCATTATGTCCTGATTGCATACGTTTTATCAAAACATCTTTTGAATAAGCAATAAATTTAAAAGATTTTCATACTATTTGTAATTATAGAGTATTACCTTATGGAAACGCCCAATAAGAATAAAAATAAGATTCATGGGTTTTTACCTGTTAACATGGTGAAAATGAATGTTATGGGAATATGATGGAAAATTGTGCTAAAAAATACATTCCTGATAAGTATTATTATGTTTGGTTGGTGTGTTTAGAAAATTTAGGTAATAATTTTATATTTTAGTTTAAGCCACGGACGATTTTGATTAATCTGCATAAAGATGTTCAGCTTTACTTTAAATTGATTTGACTTAGACTTTTAATTGTCTTAATTCTTCTGAAGGAATAGAGTTATAGCATGAAATAGCTGATTAAACTGAAAAATTGACACCACCTCATACATATGTACCATGGATAACTGTTAATGGAATTCATGACCTTCATAATGAGGGTTTAATTCTTTAAAATATGATAAAATTTGCATGCGATAATTATAAAGGAAGTATTCAACTACCAGGTTGTGGATAAAATTAAATTAATTTTTAAAACTAAAATTCAGTTTGTCACAGATATGATAGATTTTTGATGTGATCAAAAATATATAATTATCATTTAATAAGGATTATATAGTCTTAAAATTATTATTAAATCAATTTAATGTGTGTCTCTCAATTTTTTTTATATGGGCTTAGATATTCTTTATTTATTATTTCAATCATAAAT
>Ga0228633_1000418_pt1 | contig 12032 bp, 10 predicted proteins | sample 41DmetaG_FD_182703 | JGI IMG/M metagenome (GOLD analysis project Ga0228633, IMG submission 182703) | Seawater microbial communities from Monterey Bay, California, United States - 41D | ecosystem: Environmental > Aquatic > Marine > Coastal | place: USA: California | collected 2016-11-13
CCAACCCCAACCCCATTATATAATATAAATTTTATAAATATTTTATAACTAAATTTTGAAATATAAATTATAAATATATCATTATAAATGAATTTTAAAATAATTATATTAAATTTTATAATCAATCGTTCAATTATGTAAGAAGTGCAGCACCTCTTAACGTCCAAAACTATGGTTTTTATTCTAAACTAGGCAAATCAATTGATAATACAAAATTTGTAGATTACCCTGTTGTAGACAGTGTTCCTGCTCGTACAGATGTTTTATATAGTGGACATCTTAAATAAAGAGATAAATTACATGTAATCTTCACTTTTTTATACATATTAGTTTGTAGGTATTAAATAAATTATAGGCATTAAATAGTTCATTTCACCAGGTTTTTAATCTATAATTGATTTTGTTTTTCGATTCCAGCTTGCCCCTTCAAGATACATACCATATATATACACTCCGTCCTAAAAATATTATCAAAAATACAGTAGGCTTTACTGTTATTTGATTATTCATCATATCTAAAACTTTGAATTAAAAATTAAGCTAATCTATAGGAATTTTATATTTTCTAGCATATGTTTGTAATACACCAGTCAAAAATCCCTAAGGAAAGAAAAATCCACTAATCCAGAAAGAATTTGGGTTATTATTTACTAACCATTATGACATAAATAGAACTCTTTCATTCAGATCTTTAATCCAACTTGCTAAAGGTCTTAAACTAGGATAAGCAACCACCTCCCAACTTTTCGGTACTTAATTGTTCAATAAATTCTGATACATAGAATCCAACTCTTAACTCATAACAACAAATCCTTCAATAGCCAAAATAAGATTTTATAGCATTCTTCGCATACATTATAATAATGTATTAAATCTAGCCATTTCTTATAATAACACAGTTGATAAACTAGGTATTAACCCTAATTCATTTAATACAAACAGTTCTTCATGTCCTTCTTATTATTTCAAATCATCAGGTATTTAACCTAACATATTTTAGGCTAATTCAATTAACAATTAATCTGATGATTTTCCAGTTGAACTTTTATTATATATATAGGAACCTTGATGTTATTCTAGGCTATATTGATAATACTGTTGCCATCATTCTTTCTGATTCTTAATTTTAATAATTTATATTAGCATTTTCGTGTAAACCAAATACTTCCGGGTTATCTCTTATTGGTAAATTATCTACATAATCTTAATATGATTTAAGATTTCCTAATTTTGGGATATAATACACACTCGATTAAGAAAACCTTTTATTATTTTATTTATTACATATATGTTTCTTATAAAATTGTTGGAATATAGAAATTTTACAAAATTGATAATAAACATCTTCTATCCCAATCGTCTGTTACTCTTCCTCCATAATTTATGTGACCTGTTACAAATGTTAATGCATCCCATGGTGTATTTCTTTAAATATATATTAATTACTCTTATTCATCTAAAAGCATTTATAAAACTGTTCTTGATGTTTCTAAATCACTATCATTAAATTCATATCTAATATTCCATCCTAATGGTCCGAATTTTCTTCTCTCTTATATAATACTATGGAAAAAGCATGTTCCCAATAGTAATTTATGAAAAATATCTGGTTTTTTGCAATCGCTCAATTCTTAATCTGTAAACCCATTTAGACTTCGTTTTAAATTTGCTTTTATTCCTCTCGGAGGTTCAGTAGTCAATTTAATTCCATTTTACAAAATACTTACAGGGAAATATATTGCAGGCATACTAGTCAAAAATAATCTAAAATCTTAATGTATTTCACTTTCTTTTGCAATTAAATCTTATATTATATTTTCTAAATCTGGCATCCATGATTTTGCTAAATGACAATTTTACAACAAAATCCATTTTCCTTCCACTCTTGCAGTTTTAATATAAGCTTCAGCAACTTTACCTTAACCTTAACCCAAAGATATAGGTTATAAATTTTACATGAAATTCTATTCTTTTGCAAGTCCAAAAATATATTGAGTTGGATCTGCTCCACTTGATAATACAAAAATTATTGGTGTTTTTACGTCAGAATCTAAGTATATTTCTGACATGTTTATTGTTGGAATTTCTAAATAGAAATTGCCTATTTTACACTCAACATAGTTGGAGAAACCAAACATTATTTTTTCTGGTTTAAATATTTTTATAATTAGTAATTTATCAAATTCGTCAAATATTTCTAAGTAATCACTTGGTAATTTTTCCTAAAAAGGATCTTCAGAAGATTAGAATTTTTACCAAACTTACCAATTTTTGCTTATATTTTAAGCAAATCCATTGTATTTTTCAAAATTTTAGTCTAAAAATAGAATAAAATCCCAAGCTTAGTCAGTAATTAATGTATTATCAGGGTTACTTGCAATGTCTGTCTTATCAATTACCCCAGACCCTCTTAAAAATGCACTCCATAAGCCTTCTTCAATTATTCCTTTTTATCTATCAATGCTTATTGCTATTAAAAAGCTAAATATAAGCTTATGTGCTTCAAATAGTCCTCTGCATATATTTGTATATATAACTTTTGTTATTTGATCAATTAAATTAGTGAGTCTTTATTCTAATTTATCGGATGTTTCAGATTACAACATAGCTTTGCTAAATAGACTTTTGATAAATTAAAGACTATATTGATACATAGGATCAATTATGGATAAATCTTTGATTACAAAGAATAAAATTGAGCCTCTTATACTAACATCTTTATATCCATTTCTAGTTTTCTCTATTTTTTCTTCTAATTTAGTTGATTCTTCAATTTTTATTTTAATTTCTTCAGAGGTTAATTTACTACTTTCAAGTGTTTATATTAAATTAACATCATCAAGTAGTGTTTCAGGTTTACTTTCATTTAAAAGTTGTAAAATTAATTTTTCACATTCAGTTATTTTTTATCTATATCCTGCTAAATTCACGATATTATCATCTCTTTATTATTCAATTTATGGTTCTTCATTTTTTACCACATCTGCTAAAAGTTAATCTTCAAGTCCTTCAAATGTTACTGTAAAATTTATTATGCTTACCTATTTATTATTTTATAATACTTTTATAAACACTTCTGGTAAATAGTTTGGATTTGGTAATTTTGTTGTCAAATATAGTCTGAAATTTTAATCATAGTCTATTTCACTATCTCCAAATCTTATCAAATATCGACCCGCATCATAACTTATCGATTTTGATAATACAGTATCTATCATAGGGTCCAAAATTTCTTCTACATCTTATATCAAAATCGGAATTCCTTAGATTAAACATGATCTCATATCTAATGAAAATTTTGGATCTTTAAATGTTACCACTTTTATTAAATTTTAAGATTCAGTATTTTTTATCCATTTATTTGCTTAAAATTAAGGATCTATCATTAATGGCCATCTTATTCCTTTCATGCAATATAATGAATTATCTTAAGACACGGTATCAGATGGTAAACCATTCATCATCCAATTTCTTATTTCTACTTGGTTTCCGAGAGTTCTTTTATAAAATAAATTAAAACTTATTTACTGAGAAATGCTCACTTATAGGAATTTCTCTTTCTCTCATTAAATCTAGCCAACTATTTGTCATTTCTTACCTAAAGTTTCCAGTAAAAGGACCACAATACGATATACATGCTGTAGATATAAAAACATCCCCTATAGAGTTTTTTATTTATTCAGATAAAACAGCAACTGTCTCTACCCATCTTTTACCCTCTTCAACCAACAAACTTGTTAATTTTTCAGCTCTAATCAAACGAGCTTTTGTCAATTCAGCTAAAGTTTCAGTATCTTATTTCTTTTTCACACATTCATCAGAATCCCTTTTCAAATTTGCAACGTTTGATTTAACTTAATATTGATATTAGAATAAACATTTAGAATATTATTTAAAAAATCATTTAAAATATCATTTAAATAAATTAAGAAATATCAATAATAATCATTTAAATAAATCTAAAAAACCATATAAAAACCAATTAAAAATCATTTAAATAAATTTAAAAATTCATTTAAAAACCATTTAAAAACCATTTAAAAATCATTAAAGAATCATTAAAAAATAATTTACCTTCATTTAAATCATCCATTTTTTATTTTAAACTATCATTTGCAATTTTTAATTTAGCTTCTAATTTAGCGACCATTTCTTTTTTTGGTCCAACTTTTTTGCTGACATCTGCAAATGTATTTATAGCTAAGACCCATCCACATAAATCTTTAGCTGATGATACTTTTTCTGCTACGACTTTAACTTAAAAGTTTTCTTAACTATTTTTAAATAAAGAATTTACTGTTAATCTAAGAATTTTTTTAATTGTTTGATAGTTTTTTCTGGTATATTTTCTTTATCGTATTATAAAATTTCAATATTAATAAATTTATCTAAATATTATAACAGTCCTTATGCTGTTTTCCATGTATATTTTTTTCCTAATAGAATACATACTCCTTCCATGACCATTTCTACAATACTTGGTGGATTATTTATAGTTCTAAGTAAAGTTAACCCCTAAATTTAAATATAGATACTTATTTATCAATATTTTCAACTTCTTTTAATGCTCTTTCTAATTCTGGAATAACTTTTGATAATTCAGCTTAAGCTTCATCCGCAATAACAGAAATTTCCTAAAAATAAAAATATCATACATAAGCTTATTTATTAACTATTTCAGCCTCCGCCTATACAACAATTTCTTTTTCTGATGCAATTTTACTATCTGCCTCAACTTGAACTAAAGCCAATTTAACTTATTCACTTTATATAACTAATTAAGGTTATAATTCAGTTAAATCTATTTATAATTGAGCAACCTAAGTATTAGCTTAATCTAATTTAGTGAGTCCACTTGATAATCGATTCATTGAAATTTTTCTAATATTAAAAATATTTACAATTCTTCTAATTTTTTAGAATACGTTTATTAATATAAATTAATAAAATCTAAATAACTCTTAGGTGTATTATATACTTTTCTTTTTAATTATAATTCAAATTTTTCAGCAATTAATGTTGATTATATATGAATGTCTTTACACATTTAAGACAAACCAGCTTTATATTCATCAGTCGGTAATTAAATATCAGCCAATAATGATGTTGATACTGATATTAATGCATTTTCAGGCCATGCACTAAACCAATTCAAATTACAACAATCTACTAATGACGGGAATTATCGACATCTTATACGAAGTTAATCACCCACCGGAGACATACATAGAACTATATGAAGGTTTTATCTCACTCTTTCCACAAATGTTTAATATATCACGTCAGGTTCATCTTTTTTATTAAATTATAGATTTATAAATTTTAGATTTATAATAAATTTTAAATATCTTATAAATTATATTTTTTTGATATAAAAATTTTTGATATAAATATATTATAAATTTGAATATATTATTAATTTAAATATATTATTGATTTAAATATATAAATTAATTATATTTAATTATATTTAAATATTTATATATATTTTATATTACAATTATTAAAAATTATATTTATAAATATTTATAATATATTTAAATATAAAATATATACCAATTCTGCCTAATTTCGAATTATATTTCCTAACATCATCTAAAATTTTCTTTTTGATATCAGGTTCCCAAATATTAGGAACTTCACCTGAATTTAATAGACTATTGATATCTTCTAAAAAGCTTTCATTAACAATTTAGGTATCAGTAAACAAAAAAGTGCATTCTTATCCTTCTACTCCGGTTTATAATTTTAAACTTCTAATAAACTCTCTAAAGCTTTCAATATTATATCCTTTAACAATTTCTATAGATTTATTTTCAGATTCTAGCATAAAACTACATAGTCTAGTCAAACTTTGTTTACCACTGCCTCCAACTCCTATCAACATAGCATTTCCTCTTGGTTATCTTAATACTCTAGCAATTCTTAATACATGTTCAATAGCTTCATAGAAAAATATCAATTTTGATAAACTTTTTCCTTCTAAAAATTCTTCCTAATAATCTTCCAACACTTTTATCAATTTAGAAACGTCTTTAATTTCTTCATAATCTCTCCCCACTTCTAATTTCAATAGATCACCGAATTTTATAGAATTTTCACCAAATATTGAATCTTTTTCTTATTTATTATTAAATCCACTCCCTAATAAATCCACAATTAGATTTTAATACCATTCTTTATCTTACTCATTAATCAATCTATCATGGAATATACGACTACACTCATGTATCCATAATCTAATTAATTATTCAGGGTCTTTTATTGAATTTGGTTTTACCATTAACATTCCTTAAAACACTTTACTAACATCTCTTAAATTAAATGTATAATGAAATTTGCTTGGAATTGGCAATTTTTCTTTTAAAATTTTTTAATAAACTATAATTGTGCAATTTGTCACATTTTCAGATAATTTTTTAATTGCATCAGAGAATCCATTGCTCAAAAAACCATTCATAATTGATTCAAATATTCTAAACAATGTTTTTTAATTCGGCTATGGTAAACATAAAATATTAAAATGTCTTGTGAATCGTTAAGTTAACTGGTTTCTACCACCTCCTGGAGGAGCAGAACAAGCTAAAATTATAGTATTTTCAATTTATTTCCAATATCTTTCTTTTCTATCATAAACACCGCCCTTATCTACCAATAGTCTTAGCATTTCAATTGGGGGTTACGCTCCATACTCTTCAACACTTGGCATATTGATATCATCAATAAAAATTGCAACCTAATATATATATAATTACTTTTTTACCAGGTCTAGCACCATAGCTAAATTGTTTATTTTTTTATAATTTACTTTCTATAGTTAATTAAGTAACATAGCTACTAGTTTATGCAGAAAATATGATATCAACTGGATCAATTTTCCTAGGTTCTTTAATCGATCTTAACAACGATGATATAACAACTGATTTTCCTGTTCCACTTGGGCCTGTCACATACACCATTTTTTAACTGTCTAATAGAATTTCTGTAACATATGAGTACCTTATTGTGTCTATTGTTTGTACAATTAAATTAAAATATGGTAAATCTTTATCATATCTATTATATTATATATTTAAATAAAAGTGAAATTTATTATACTTTTATTTAAATTAAATTATTTATTTAATACATAAATTCAGGTGATTTATCCATCCATGGTAAAAACTATATTTCAACTGGATCAATAAAGAATCCATATACAGTATCACTATGAGGGACATTTGTGCTCGCAAACATCTTAAAATATATTATAATATTACTTTTCTTATTAATTAGTCTATAAATTCTTAATGTTTTTCATAACAAGTTGTACCTATTGCCCAAATTAAACAAAATACAAAGCATTATTAGTGATATTTTTATATTTTATCTGCTGATTAATCTTATTTAAATCCGTATGAAGGCTTAAATAAACATTCTAATAAATTACACATTGATGTTAATAATTATAAATTTGATGTTTAAATTGGTTCCTTTACCTGAGATCTTATTTAATCTAGGAAACTATCTATATTGTCTATGAAAAGTTATAACATATTTTGTTAATATTCCTTTTATTAATTTTAGTTGTGAAAAATTTAATTATTAATTTTATATTTTTTTTATATTCAAATTTTTAATTTTATTTATTTTAAATTTTAAAATCTTATTTATTAAATTATAATTGAATTTTATTAAATTCTATTTCAATTTTATTAAATTATATTTTAATTTTATTTAAATTTTATTTAAATTTTAATAAATTTTATTAAAATTCTATTTTGATTTTTTTATATTTTATTTATTAAATTTCATTTATTAAATTTTATTAAATTCTATAAAATTCTATTAAAATTCTATAAAATTCTATTAAAATTCTATTAAAATTCTATTAAAATTCTATTAAAATTTTATTTTAACTAAATAAAAACTAAATTAAAATAAATAAAATTATTTACTTGTTATAGATTTTTTTTAACCCAACATCTAACATAAGGTTACCAACCCAATTCTTCGGTGGTTAAAAATACCATACCACATCTACTAACAGTAGCAGGACTGGCAACAGCTAAATCTTAAACTTCAAATAACATTCTCATTTCATTTTTTAGTTTGATTCTTTGTCCGTTGGCTAAACATAACATCATATTATCATCCAATACAGTATTCATATTTTCGATCCATAAGGCATCAACAGGGCCATCAAAAACGACCCATTTTAAATCAGGTGTTTCACTCATAGCCAGTTCTCTCATGATTTATGAGGCCAATCCATCTTACCATTCTTTACTAAAAAAGTTAACTTCTCCATATAATTCTCCCATTGATATAGCTTTTGGATTAATTGTGTGAGTTTAAATAACTTAAAATTTCATATCTTAAGATCCAGATTTTCTTATAGTAGTCATGGCATGTTTTAAAATCTCATAAGTTACTGTTTTTCCACTATTTGTAGCCCCTACTAACATCACACCAAATCTTACTTATAGTGTCTCAAATAATTGCATTATTTTTACAACTTAATTCTTTACATTTTGGTAATTCATTTATTATATTGAATCTTCCACTTATTTTTTCAAAACTTAATCCCAACTATCCGCGATTTCAACTCCAGGAAATAAATCTTATACTAATGCATCAAATAATGGTAAATCATCTTATATAAATTTAGGTATATTAGAATCTCTCATTGCTCTAATCAAAATTATGTCTTCTTTTGTTTCTGGATTATTTCTTTTTATAGCACCAGCCATAACTAATACTGATTTAATTGCTCTCATACCAAAATCATAATGTTTTTACTATGATAATTATTCACTTGATAATTTATAAAGTTATGTCATTTTTTTACTTAAGGGTTTAGCAGTCTCAAATCCTTCAGCAAAAAGCATAATTTAAGCAATTAGCCCATAATCAGGTATCATCATAGACACTGGTCTAAATAAAACCTTTAAATTATCAGGTAATTCAGTTCTACCAGCATACCCTGGATTCATGGTGATAAACACACCTACGCATTCTTTTAAATTGATTTCTTTATCCATAAATAAAAATCTTTTATCATTTCTTATCAAAGCTTATCTGATTTATAGTAATTATTAAGCTACAACAGATAAAACTTCGATATCAATACGATTGAACTCATCTAAACATGTCCAAGCACCTTATTAACATAAACCTGTAAATAATCTTCCCATCATAGTATATTCTATTTAATCAGAACAATTATATACTATACATAACATACCAAGAGATTTTGCCAAATCTTTTGTAGATTCTGTCTTTCCTGTACCTGCTGGACCTGCTGGAGCAGCTCCTAGTTTTATGTTCAATGCTCCTGTTATTGTCATCCAACATCTATCTGTTAATGTTGTTATAACTAATCTACTCGTTGCTCCCATATATTCATATCCATATTTCATTACTGCATTCACTTATTTTACAACTATATTTTCAATTATTTCATCCCAATAATATCTTAATTATTATAACCAATTAAAATCTTAACTATTTGTAACATTTTCTTACACTAACTAATCTATTATGTCTCTCGCATGAACATCTAATGTTATCAATGCCACTATTATCTTATGCTAAATCGAATTTAAACCTGATCTTATATGTTCAGTTAATTATTCCAATTAAAAATAGTTTACATTTTACCAATCAGCCATAGAATTTGGATTTTCAGTTAAATTTGATAAATATGCTTCCGTTTATGATGACCAATATATTTAACCCACTGTTACTACTATCTATCCTGGGTGATCTAATACCCATTATTTTCTTTCTTTAAGTTCATAATCAATCTTTCCTTATTTCATCTTTCTTGTCAACGTTTCAATCATACTATCTTACACAGAAGTTAGCCATGTTTCTATATCAATACCTTTTGTGTTTATATTTTTAATAAATGCAACTTTTTCTCCTTCACCAGACATCATTCCTTCAACCATAAATGATTTTGGATCAGGTCCAAAATCTAATTTATTTATATTATCAAAGCATTTTTTAATATGTTTATTTATACTAATAATATCATTGGATTTTGCTAAAATTTCTAATAATTCATCATTAGATAAGAAATAAAATCTAGGAAATGCCCCTCTTTTTGACTCTAAATATTAATCAAGTGCTTTTTATATACTATTTAATGTATCTTTATGTTTTTTAAATTAATCTCCTACAATTGCTGGTATAATTTAATGTATTTATTTCTTTTACTATGTTTTTCTCATAGTAGTTTTAAAATATGAATCAAATTTATCAAATAAATTAGACTCATAAGCCAAAGTTTTTTTAATTTCCCCATTATTAAATATATTTTCTAAATAAGTCCAATCTTTTTAACAACAAAGCCAATTATCAATACAATCTTATGCATATAATATCTCTTCTTATAGTTTTGTAACTCTCTATCTTGCATTTTTCAAGTATCTTGACCCTAAAATATTGTTTAAATTCGCCAAATTTTCATCTAACATTGCAAATAAATCTTCTACTTCATGAATCACATATACATCTTTCATATTCTAATTTTTAATAAATATACCGCTAATTCTTATTTATATGGCTCACATACAAAACACTACTTTTTCCAATTTATCTCTATTTGATAAAACATCTATTCCAATATTGATTCTTATGTTGCTTATGTACTCACTTCTTATATTTTCAACTAATGAGATTATGCATCTAAATAGATTAATGATTATAATGTAAATTCAGGGTCTTCAACATCGAAATCTTATCCAATTATATCTTCTTTAATTTATTACCAATGCGTTTCTGTTAATGCTTTATTTCTCAATGCTGTAACCACTGGGATTGTATCTTTAAACTCAAATACTAACATCTTTAGTTAATCTAATACAGGATTTGGAGGCATAAATTTTATGCATTTATTTATTATCTTTAATATTAATAAAAATTAATTGTTAATAAATTTACTTTAGTATAAAAATCGCATTTTGATTTAATACTTTCTGCATCTATTTAGGAAAAAGGTGTATCTATCCATTATAAAGTTAGTTCTTGCCATTCATGAATAGAATTCCAAATAGACATTCTCATATTTAGATCACTTCGTAAATTATCTAAATCTTCAAAGCGAGTAACATCAATATTTAAAGTTTATTAATAAAAATTATATCTAAAATTAAAAAATCACATACTTTTAAGAATTTTCTTCTAAAATTTTAACTTCATCATTGATTTTTTTTAATTCATCTATAGCAACATTTATAGGGGCTAAAATATAAAAAAATTACTTTCTAATGTTAAAAACTTTGAATCTTATAATTAAGTGTCTAATTCGAATGTAGATTTATTTAAAGCTGGTATCAATTATTTTGTTATTTTATTAGAAATTCCTTCTAGACTTTTTTCGCAACTCTCAGTCACATTTTACATCATAATTTATAATGCATTCTTTTAATTATAATAAAATAAAAGTGAAAAACAATTTAAAAAGTGATGTTTTTCACTTTTATTCTAATTATACACTGCTTTAAACTACGTCTAAAAATGATTAATCATCTTCTTTTTTTATATCAAATTTATTTCCTTTTAGACTTATATATTATGCTTATATAATGCTTAGTTTATCTTTTGTCTTTTAATAGTTTTTTTCTGCATATTTTAAACTATTTTATTATCTTACAAATTCATCTATTGATGTATTATTTGATTTTAAAGCATTTGTTTGTTTATTAAACCATTCTTTTAAATCTTATGTTCTTTTTCTAAGTAATGCTGGCAATACTTTTTTTAATTAATCTATTATTTAAATTGGATTTGGAACCAATTATTACTTTAAATTAAAATTATCTATTCTTAATAAACCAATATCAGCTTAACATGGAATTTCTTATTCTAAAAATTCTGATTAATATTATAATAATGCTAAAGATTACTAAAATGACTCAACAGGTGATGATAAATGCGGACTTAAAAATTTATCTATTGATATTTATGTATTTTCCCAATAAATCTATTTATGTTATATATAATATATATAAAATATATATTATATATATAATATATATATTATA
>Ga0228633_1000419_pt1 | contig 12031 bp, 7 predicted proteins | sample 41DmetaG_FD_182703 | JGI IMG/M metagenome (GOLD analysis project Ga0228633, IMG submission 182703) | Seawater microbial communities from Monterey Bay, California, United States - 41D | ecosystem: Environmental > Aquatic > Marine > Coastal | place: USA: California | collected 2016-11-13
TAATTTAATTTAAATTTTTTATAATAAATTGAAAATCATATATGATTATAATTAGTAAAAAATTTATAATAAAATCAACGATAGTTATAATTAAATGATTTTTTATATAATTAAAATTATTGCATTTCATATTGTCCAGGTCCTAAATTGTCATCACTTTATGACTTTAAAAATCTTTAAGATTTATTAAAATTATTTTTTTATTGTTTTTTTTTTTAATAATTTTCTTAAAAAATGGAATTATTTTTTATTTTTTCTTATTATTGCACTAAAATATCATAATTTACATAAACTATCTTTTTAATGCAAATAATTATAATCTATAAGGTCTTATTATATATTTTTTTATTTTTTTCCAATTTTTTTTTTTACTTCAAAATCATTTCCAGAAGTACTAATATTTAAATTACACTCATCTAATTATTGTTAAAAATATACTCTAAGGTTTTTAATCAAGTATAATAGGCATTAATTATTAGTTTTTATATTTTGTTAAAAATTAAGCCTACGGAATCTCTTATTTCATATTAATCGATAAATATTAACCTGGACCAGGTTCCTTTTTAATAAATTTAATAAAAAATTATATTTTGTATTTGAGCCCATTTGTAAAACCTCCTTTTTAATTAAAAGTTTTTAAATTTCTATTAAAATTAGTTGGCAAATAGTCAATAAGATATATTACAAAATATATAATTCAAAAATGATTGATTTTTTGCAATAATTCATAGTATATATAAAAAATAAAAGGATCAAATAAAAGAGATTATATATAGTATACTTAATAATTTGAAATGGATTTATTTAGTATTTTTCGTTTTTCTGATGTTCCAAAATTTCCCTAATATCCCATTTTTATATTGTTAAGGAGATCATTTTCTAACTACAAATATATCTAATTTACGCTTATTTATGAATTATAAAAGCCTGGACCAGGAGTTTAATTTTATAAAATAAGGTCTGGTCGCTTTTCTTTACCGAAATCAGATATTCCTATTTTTTAAGAAAATAAATTTAGATTTTTTTCATCTATTTGAAAGTTTTTTTTTAAAGAATGATTTTTGAATCTTGAATCAGAACTACCAAAAAATTGGTATTTTTTTTAATTAGAATTTGATTAAAAAGAATAATCTTTATAATATTTTCCAGGTCCTGGAGTATTAGACTTTTAGAAATTAAATTTACTTAATTTATTTAGCTTGAATCTTATAATAATTTATTTTCAAATTAAGATTGTAAAGTTAATTATTATTAATATCTATCTAAAATGAATTTATTTTTTAATAATCCATTTTAATCATCAAAAGACCTTGATGATTTTGAATTAAAAATTGATTAATGTGATGATACATAGACAGTTGGTTCATTATCATATGAGCCTGGTCCAATTTTTTACTATTCTATTTTCACTTAATGTTTCTAATTTACTCCAATTAAATTAGAAAATTGTTTAATTTCTTTTTGAATTTTCTTTTTTTATGCTTCAATTGGCAATACTTCATAATTTTTTAGTTTTTCTTACGAATTTTATTAAATTTCCATAATTTTTTAATTTTATAATGGTTTTAATTATAAAGAATCTATTATGAAATTTCTTCCTTTTATAAATTTATTATTTGGAATAGATTTTACTTTATTTAGTTAATCTTTTATATATTATTTTTTATTAATAGATTTATCTTTATTCGTTTAATTATTTTAAATTCTTTGATAATCTAAATATTGCCCTGGACCAGGATTATGATTTTTTTACTATTAAAATCTTAATTCATTTGATTTAAAAAAACTACTATGTTATTATTTTAAAATATGATTTAAACTTAACTTTTATTTTAAAATATGAATACAGATGTTTCTTTTTCCTTGAAATATTAACCTGGTCCAGGATGATTTTTGATTTTATCAGAATTTTATAATTATTATGAGCAATTGAAAGGATATACATTTTTTTATTTTGATTAAGGTTAATAGTCATATTATCCTGGACCTATATCTTTTGTTGCTGACTTTAATATTAGACTTTATTATCTTTATGCTTTATTTATAAATGCCATTATATAACGTTATTTTTTAAAAATATTATAATAGAATAAAAAAAAATATTAAAAATAATAAAACTCATTTATTTTTTTGTTTATATTTATCTAGTTAAGATCTGTTTATATAATTTAGTTTTTTAAGATTAAAATCTAATTTTTATTGAGAAGTTGATTGATTATTCGTTTAACTTATAATTTAAATATTTTACGTAAAATGATTGGGCATATTAATTTTTTATTTGAAGTTTTTAGGAATGAAAATTTATTTTTATTAATTTTGATTTAAACTATAGTAAAATATATATAACTTTTTTTAACTGGGAGATTTACATTTTGAATTTTAAGATTAACCAGGTTTTTACCCAACATTAAATTTCTTTAAATCAATTTAAATATTGATTTTTTAATTATTATTCTGAGGTGACATATTTATTTATTAAATTTAAAAATTATTATGTATTATAACTTTTTAACTATTAGTTTTAGGAATCGAACTATCTTAATTAAACCCTTAATCATATTTTCTTAAATAATCATTTTTAACATTGTTATTCTATTTATATATTTAAGTTTATGATGAACTATTACTCTGTTAATTCTAATCTTTTTAAAAACTATTATCAAATTGTTTTATTTTAAATTTTATCTTATTTTAATTCAAATTCTTTTAACTTTTCTAATTTTAAGAATATCTATTCAAATTCTTAAAACTCTATTAATTCACATTATTTTTATTTATATTATTTAATGAAATATTTAAAGAATCCTATCTTTATGATCTTTTTTTATATGTTTCTAAATCTGATAATGCTTTAATCAATAAGGACTTTGAACTTTTATTCTCTTTCTTAAATGTATATCCAATAAAATGCTTTTGCTTTTTAATTATTTTTAATTTACTTTTTTTGAGAATTTTTTAGTATCAATTTATTTTTATTCTTCTTGCACATCAAATTTATCAAAATTTTAAGTATCTAGTTCACTTTGTAACTTTTAGTAATTAATAAGTTTATAAAATAAAAACTTCTGGTTTAAAAGGTGGTTACATTTTTCGTATTGTTTTCCAATTTATTCCTTTAAAAAAAGGATGTATTTTGATTTCAACCACCCCATTAACGCCTAACCTTTCATTTTAATCTGAAACCAATTTATTTATCAGATCTGAAGCTACTGAACTTAAACCAGCATCTTCTGGAATTTGAAATATTTATTTCCTATTAATATTATAATTCATACCAATTTATGATTTTTTTACAAGTTTCTGTAGGATCATCCGTAAAAAAAGGTGGATATCCAACTAACATCTCAAATAATATTATTCCTAAAGACCACCAATCAACTGTTTCAGTATAACCATTATTATAAAATACCTAAAATTATTTTTAATACTTCAGGGGCTATATAGTCTGGTGTTCCTACTTTTGAAAAAGCCAGCAATCTCCTATCTTTACTAAGTCTTCTATTAAAGTTAATACTGTTTTTAACATAATTTATTTCTTAATGCTCTTAAATTTTTTTCCCTCTAATTTCTGTATTTTTGCATAATCCAAAATCACTTAATTTTATATGTCCATCTTTATCAATTAGAATATTATCTGGTTTTAAATCTCTATGAATATAATTCATTTAATGAACAGCATCAATAGCCAAAATCTTTTCAATAATATTGCTGATATTATTTTTTTATTAATTATAAATAATAAGCATTAGTAATTTAAAAATATAAAACATAATAGAATTATTTAAAAATTTATATTTTTTAAATAAACTATATACTAGATATAAATTACACATTCTGCCATATAAAACTTAGCCTATTCTTCTGTCAATAAATCTTTTTTGATTAATAAAGTCATAAGATCTCCGCCAGCTAAATATTCCATGACTAAATATAAATAGTTTTCATCTTGAAATGAATATTTTAAGTCAACTATCCAATCATGAGATGAGTTAGCTAAAATATCCCTTTCTGCTCTTACATGACCAATCTATTATATTATAAAAATTTCAATTAGAAATACTTGAAATTTTTCTAGCATTTCAGTTTTTTTCATTTTTTTAATAGCAATAACTTCTCCTTATTTTGATCTACACAATTGAACTTCGCCAAAGGCTCCTCTTCCAATTATTGCTATGAACTCAAAATCATTAATATTTAATTTCTATCGTCTTAAAATTTTATTTATTAATAATTATAGTTACTTTAATCTTAGTATTTCTGAATCTTAATGAATTAGATCTTAAACTAATTTATTTTAGTCTTATTTAGGCAAATTATAATCATTCATTTTTTTTTTAATTTAATCCCACATTAATTATTTCTCTTATTCTTCTTTTTAATTTTTTCTATATTTATCTAGCTCATTTTAATAATTTACTTTCTATATAAGCTTTTGCAGCATCTATTCTTTCTTCTAAATCTCTATCTTTCTATTTTTCTTTTTAGTTCATTTTGAATTAATTATAAAATAATTTTAAATTAAAAAATTTTAGATTTAATTTTTATAACCGAAAATACATTTTAATTTAGAAAATTTCTACTAGTTTATAATTTTATAAAAAATAATTAATTTAATACTGCTAAATGAAAGAAAGTAATATGTCTCATTATTAAATTTTGAATAAATTAGGTGAAGGATCATTTAGTTGTGTTTATAAAGGTTTAATAAAAATTAAATTAGTTAAACGTATAACAGATGGAATTAATTATGCTTTAAAGAAAATAAAAATGAACTAATTATGTTAAAAAGAAAAAGAAAATTCATTAAATGAAATTAGAATTCTTGCATCGATTGAAAGTCCTTATATTATCAGTTATAAAGATGCTTTTTATGATAATGATTCTAGTTGTCTTTGTATCATTATGCATCTTGCTGATGGAGGTGATCTACTTAGACTAATTAAAAAAAACTCAACTAAAGATATGTATTTACATAATTATTTAGGGGGATGCCAGAAAAAGAAATTTGGAGGGCTTTAAATCATATAACTTAAGGTTTCAAATTTTATAATATAATTTAATCATAATTTAAATAAATATTTATCTTATATGATTTTTTAAATTATAATTATAAATTTAAAACTTTTCATTTTTTATCAAAATATTAAAATAATTTAAATAAATATAAATCAATTACTAATTAGCTATTAAATTTTAAGCTAAAACTTGATTATATCACAATTATAAATAATTTTTTTTTCTGATTTTTTAGAACTTTAATTTAATTAATACAATAAAATATTTTAAATATATAGTGAAAATACACATTATTATTATTTAAAATGAGTAAAATAATAGTAATTTAGGTTTAAGAACTTTGCATAGATTAAAAATAGTGCATAGAGATTTAAAAGGAGCAAATATATTTATAGGAAAAAATCAAACATATATTTTAGGAGATTTGAATGTATCAAAAGTGGCAAAATAAGGATTTGTTCGAACACAAACTGGAACACCATATTATGCGAGTCCTGAAGTGTGGGGTGATTAGCCATATGATTCAAAATGTGATATATGGTCATTGGGTTGTATGTATAAATATATAAAATTAAGTTTATATGAAATGGCAGCTGGTATTCCTCCTTTTAGAGCATAAGATTTAAGAGGATTATTTTATAAAATTAAGAAAGGTTAATTCGAACCTATTCCAAAAGCATATAGTGCTGATTTACAAATAATAATAAAAGAATTATTACAAGTAAAATCATTTTATATAGGTAAATCCAAAATTAAGGCCATGTTGCGATTCAATTATCAGCAATCCTATTGTTATGAGACGTTGTGTAGGAACAAATATAGTTTAGAATGATAAAACTAGACCTTCTTAAAAAGAGCTACTAAATACAATAAAATTACCAACAAATTTAAGAAATTTAAAATAAAATTTGCCAAAATCTAAATTTAATGATTTAAATTAATCATATGAAAAACCTTAATAATAGAATTATTAATAAAGAGAGAGATAAGGTTCAGATCACTAAATTCAATCTATTTAAAATATAAATTAATAAAATTTAAATTAATAAAATATAAATTAATAAAATATAAATTAATAAAATATAAATTAATAAAATATTAATAAACCAAATATAAATTATCCAAACAAATATAAACCTTAAAGTGCTAGATAAGATTATAAGCCATTAATAGCAATAAAATAACCTGAATAAAAGCAAGTTTAAAATAAACAATAAACCCCTTAAAGAAGATCATATGAAATTGACAATAAACCTTAGATTGTATAAAAACCTAAAGAAAATAAGATATAAACTCCTAATAGATAATAAGAAAAAAATTAAAAACCCATTAGAAATAATTCAAAATAATAAGCACGTAAATCATATGATATTTAATAAAAATAGTAAGTTCATGATCGTTATTCTTCAAAAGAACCTTAAAAAAATGTCAATAAATCTTAATAATAATGCAAATAAGTTGCAAATAAACCACCATAAATTCCAAGACCATAATCAAATTATAATTAATAATAAGCTAAAAATAATCAATAAAGAAATAATGTGAATAATTATGATAAATAAAAAAATGACAATAATAAAGTTCGTTAATCACCATAAAGAATTAAAAGTGCTGTATAAGTTGCTTAATATCCATAAAGAATGAATAGCCCTAGATAAGTTTAGAAAGACAAATATGGAAATATAATAAAAGATGCTAATAAATAATTAATAAGAAACAATAGTGCAAATAAAAATTATAAAAAGATATTAATATGATATTTTATGTTTAAATTAAAATTTTTATAATATTTTCATATTAAATTTGATGGATTTCTAAAATTTTTTCCTGCATATACTGCATTAGCTCCTAATTCTTCTTCAATTCTTAGAATTTGATTATATTTTGCTAATCTCTCAGATCTACAAGGAGCTCCTGTCTTAATTTCTCCTGATTAAAGTCCAACAACTAAATCTGCTATGAAAGAATCTTCAGTTTCTCCTGATCTATGTGACACCATAACCTAGATAAAAATTATAAAATTACTCCCCATCCATTTTTGAAAGAGTCATTTGCAGCTTAAATTGATTCGGTTAAAGAACCAATTTAATTTACTTTCAAAAGTAAAGCATTGCAACTCTTTTATTCTTAGGCCATAGAAATTCTTTTAGGATTGGTAACCAAAAGATCATCACCTGATTATTAAAATTAATCAACCTACAATTTATACTTTTTCTCCTAATTATTTTGTAATCATATTCCATCCTTCCCAATCATCTTAATCAAAAGGATCTTCAATTGATACAATATTGTGATCTTTACAAAATCCAGTATATATATCTAATAATTATTGTTTAGTTATATATTTCTTATTTTCACTCATATTTTTAAAATCTAAATCGTATAACCCAGATTCAGGTTTATAAAACTCAGATGCAGCACAATCCAAACCAATATCAATTTTACCTTCATGACCTGCTGTGAAAATTGCTTCTTTTAACAATTACAAAGAATCTTCTTCTCTTGTTGGTGGGGCAAAGCCTCCTTCATCTCCTACATTTGTGGCATCAATTCCATATTTTTTTTTAATGATTTTTTGTAAAGCATGATAGACTTCAGCTCCTCCTTATAAACCAGATTTAAATGAGTGGAATCCAGTTGGTAAAATCATAAATTCTTACATAGCTAATAAGTTTCCAGCATGAGATCTAAATTTAAAAAATAATTTACCCTCCATTGATAACATTTAAACTTGGAACGGGTGTAATAAATTTATCACCTTTTCTTCTTCCTGCTAATTCACTTACATATTTAAACAATGATTCGTTTTTTTCAGCTGCTCCAGCTCTTGCAACAGCAAGACTGACTGCTAAAATAGAATTAGCTCCTAATTTTCCTTTAAGCCATCCATATTAATTTTATGTTCCGTCTAATTATTCAACCATAAGTTTATCGATTTATTCTTATTTGGTACAATCAAAACCAATAAGACTTTTACCAATAATATCATTGACATTATTTACAGCTTTTATAACACCTTTTCCATTATATCTTTTAGGATCTTGATCTCTAAGCTCATTAGCTTCATATATTCCTGTTGATGCACCACTTGGAACCTTTTATTTTATTATAAAATACAGCTGCTCTAAAGATTCCTTTTGATGTCTCAACTTCAGCTTCTACTGTTGGATTCCCTCTTGAATCTATAATTTCACGACCTCTTATTGATTTTATTGAAGAAAATCTACGAATCTATCTAATGAACATTTTTATTATTTATTAATTTGTTATTACGTCAGTATTAAATAATAATTTATTTCAATAAAATAAAATTTATAATTAAAGATTAATCTTTAATTGTAAAATCAACAAAAATAAGAAAATTTAATTTCTCTATATATAAATCATTTATAAAGATAATGGGATTCTTAATTCTATAAATTATAAAAAATATAACATTAAATAACATAATTCCATTGTTTTTAAATTAATTTTAGTATGCTCCATATTTTATTTTATTTAAGTGATTAAATTCATTTTAGGACTATATAATTTTACTTTTATCATTAAATCTATTTCCTAAATCAGTACTTTTGCATTTTGATCTTAAAATTTATAAAAAATTTACAAAGTTTTTCCATATTTGGAAGCGTAGCTTTATTACATTTAACTATATGGGATATCTTTTATTTTTTTTAAGTAAAAATTGGCTTCTTATTAATTTTTTTCAACATTTTAAAATTTATTTTATTACTTTTATTTTAATTTTATTAAATGTAATTATTCTTCTTTTTTTTATAAAAGTAATTTTTCTTTTTACATTTATTCCTATATATTATATTTCTTACATGTTCAGTTTTATTTTATAATAATTGTGATCTACTTGTCCAAAAACTTTATATTTTTCCATCACCATTTATTTTTTAGTTGTCTATATTTTTTTTAACCTTTGAATTTTCAATTAAAATTTTTTATTTCTCTTTTTAAACTTCTTAATGTAATAATTTTTAACGTTCTTAAGCACTATTGATTACTTATTATTTATTTTAATGAAATTCTTTTATTTATTGCTATCTTACAGATTCTAACTAAAGTTTTTATTTCAATTACTTTTATCTTTCAATTTCCAAGATATTTTATTAAGATACCATAATCTTTAAATAATAAAAAAATAACTTGATTAAGTCTATCATTATGTATTTTTTTTAATGAAAGATCAACAGCATCTTTTTAAGCTTTATATATATTTTTATATGTTCTTTCTGATTAATGATTAACTTATAAAATTTAGTTTTTTAATTTTTATGTCTCTAAATTCAATAATTTAAGGTTTTAATCTTGATATTAATAAAAATTACTATATTAAATTTGATTTGACTATCTTGAAAAAGAATTATCATTATCATTATGTTTACTAATAAAGCTATTATTATTTATTGTAGATTGACTTCGATTATTCATTTTTTATAATCTTATTATAATTTATAATAAATATAATTATTATAATTTTTATAAATCATCAATTTTTTTATGGAAGTTAAGCTTTTTCTTTATTTTTTAATAAATACATCGCAATAAAAGACAAAGGATCGATTGGACGTTCTATTTCTACAATACTTAATGCCTTATTATTTCAATCATACATTATTTAAAAGAGGTAAAACAGTTTATCTTAAATATTATTTAGTTGGAGCCTCCTATAAAATATCCCATTCGCTTTTTTAAACTTAAGGTTCTTCATAGACATTTAATCCATTTTCTTACCTATAAATCTAATTATAATTATAAAAACATATTCATTTCTTAAACGCTCTATTTTTTTAATCATTTTTAGATAATAATCGGAGTCTTTAAGAACATTTATTGGAGATACTCTTACAACGTATCTTAATATTTTTTAAAATTTACAAATTATCATTTTTTACTATTTCTTAAGTTATAATATCTTAGACTTAGAGGTCATTAACACTTTTTAAAATATTCATTACTCTCCTGAATCAAATAAAATTTATAGATTATCATAATCTGTAAAATCAATTTAAAACATTTATTTATTATCATCTAAGATTGCCATGCCAAAACATTCATTTGTAACTTAATCAATTAAACTAGAATATAAATCTTATCCCTCATCAATAAATATTTTTTCATCTTCAATGTCATTTTCAAAATATTTTTCTAAATTTTCATCCTTTACTCTTTCTAAAACTCCAAAACAACCCTATATTCCCATTTAACACTCTGGATTATCATACAAAGTTAGTTAATTCAATGACTCAATCGTATATTTAAGAGAACTTTTTAAACCGTCAAATCGACAACTTTATGTACCATTATTGCCATTAAATAAAAGATGTCTATTTTAACAAAATACGTTAAATTCATGAATTATTTTGTTTAAATAATTCAAATTTCTACTTCTAAAAACTATTGATATTTTCTAAATTATTAGAAAATACTTTTTTTAATTCTTTTAACTTTAAAAATGTTTTAAAAAATATTGGCAAAATTTAATAATATCCAGATTGAAATAAATCTATTATAGACTTTTAAAATTCAATCTCGCTTGGCTTCAAATCACTTTTTGAAAAGTCTTATTTTTTCAATATTTCTAATTCTTTATTTACAAAATCAGGCAATTTCTTTAAATATATTTAGAATTACTAATTCTGAAATTATTTTATCAAAATCAGGTTAAAGTTTTATTCCTGCCCCTTTATTTAAAAAATTATCATAAATATCTAATTTTTATTTTCTTAAATTAAAATATGATTTTACAATATTGAATTTTAATCACCTTCAAATTAATAATTTTATTCAACATAAGTATAAAAATTGATACTATTGGTCTCTTTAGGATTTTTAGAGAAATAATTTTATGTTAATTTAAATGAATTATCTTATTGCTTAATTCCCCAAGAATAATTTACCAAAATATTTAAAAGCTTTAATTTTTAAAATTTACTTAATCTTTTTTTTATGAAATTTCATTTTCTTAAAGAAAAATTGTATTATCGATATTAAAGTGTAGGATAATTTAACTTACTTTTTATTCTACTACTTGGCACTCAAAAAACTCTGAATCTGAATATTATTTTGTCATATTTGATTAAAGTTTCAATATTTATTATAAAAATATTTATTAACAAAAAATGGTGTTTTTTTTCACAACAACTGATAGTAATTTTAAATTATTACAGAACATTTAGTATATATGGGAAAAGATAAATATGAGAATGAAGAATTATTAAAATATGGATTCCCTGTAATTTGATATAATTAAATAGGAAGACTTGTGGTTTCATGTTTCAGATCATTCTTCTGCTCATGTTTATTTAAGATTACATGAATCAGAAACATTTGATAATTTTCCTGAATCAGCCAAAAATGAATGTCTATAACTAGTCAAAGAAAATTCAATTGAAGGTTATCTATAACTTATTAAAGGAAGTAAATGCCAAAGTGTCAAAATTGTATATACACCATTTTCAAATCTTAAAAAGACTGCAACAATGGATGTAGGTCAAGTAGGATATCACAATACAAAATTAGAGCTTTTTGCTCATAATGTATCAAAAGATAGATTATTACTTAAAAAAATTTAGAAAACATAAAGAGAAGAATATCCTAATCTAAAAGATGTTTACGATAATAGAATTGAGAAGGAAAAAATGGATAGAAAAAATGAATATAAAAAATAAGTAATTTTTATATTTCATAAAGTAAATATAAGACTAGATTGATTAGAAATAAAAAAAAGAAGAAAAAGAATTAAAATAATACAAAACTATGATGGATCCCAAAAAAATGGTTAAGAATTCAGTATATAATATATTAATTATAGAATTAAAACGAGGCTGAAGATGATTTCATGTGATATTATTATTTTCAGATAAAATTAATATATATTTTATATAATTCATTATTAATTTTGTCTAATAATAAAATGCATTTTAAACTATTATTAAAAAATATAAATTTTAAATATAAGTAATTCTGTTGTGGTTAAATACATTATAAAATCTTTTGGGGTTGG